>NODE-462-length-14522-cov-5.91062_pt1 | contig 14522 bp, 10 predicted proteins | sample MGYA00139097_ERZ477577 | MGnify/ENA metagenome assembly ERZ477577 | reverse complement strand
GATCCAAGCCAATGATTTCGGACGTGATCACCTCCTTCGAACCCAAAGAAGGAATTCCCGCAAAGGCTTATAATATGGTCATCCCACTGCTTACCATGGTACTTATGATGCCTCTTAATCTGGCGTATACCGGATGGGCTAAAGTTGACTCGGCCTCGTCCTTTTGGGATCATGTCTCTCAGGCCATTGGCCAGGGGTCTGGTTCTTCATCAGTTCTTTACGCCGTGATCACCTCCATACTTGTTGCTATGGTTCTTTACCGGGGTCAGGGCATCATGAAATTAAAAGAAATGGTGGATCTCATTTTAAAAGGGATCAGCGAATTAATGCCGCTGGCCTTGTTAATGCTACTTGCTTTTGCCATTGGGGATGCCTGTAACCAGTTGGGAACCGGACAATATGTGGCAAATTGGTCAAAAGACTGGTTGTCACCCGGGTTTTTGCCGGCCATAGTTTTTGTGATCAGCTCCTTTATTGCCTTTAGTACGGGTACTTCCTGGGGAACCTTTGCCATAATGCTGGCCATATCTATTCCCATGGCCAACATTCACGGCGTGGATATCACCCTGGTTATTGCAGCCACTTTGGGAGGAGGTATATTTGGGGATCATTGTTCGCCGATTTCAGATACCACAATTATTTCTTCCATGGCTTCAGCGAGTGATCATATAGACCATGTAAGAACACAATTGCCCTATGCACTTATAGGTGGTGTGATCACGATTGCTTTGTATTTAATACTTGGTTTCGCCATGATTTAGCCCGTAATTAGTAAAACAGTGGCTTTTGAATTAAGAAACCCCGAAAAACCCCTTACCTTTGCAGGATAATATATGAATTTATGGAGCACAAGGCCGGTTTTGTCAACATCATAGGGAATCCTAACGTAGGGAAATCTACCCTGATGAACGCACTCGTAGGAGAGCGTATTTCTATCATAACTTCCAAGGCGCAAACCACCAGACATCGTATTTTGGGCATTGTTAACGGAGAGGATTATCAAGTCGTTTTTTCAGACACGCCTGGCATTCTTAAACCAGCCTATGAACTGCAGGAATCCATGATGGATTTTGTAAAACTGGCTTTCGAGGATGCGGATATCTTAATTTATATGGTTGAAATAGGTGAAAAGGAATTGAAAAATGAAGCGCTCTTTGAAAAGATAAAAAATGTCAAAATTCCGGTGATCCTTTTGCTTAATAAGATTGATAAATCAACCCAAACTGACTTGGAAGCCCAGGTTGCGTATTGGAAAGATATGGTCCCTAACGCAGAAATTCTTCCGATATCTGCGCTTGAAAATTTTAATGTTGAGACGGTCATGGACAGGATCGTCAAGCTTTTACCGGTATCTCCTGCATATTACCCAAAAGATCAGCTTACGGATAAACCAGAGCGGTTTTTTGTTAACGAGACGATCAGGGAGAAAATCCTCATGCATTATAAAAAGGAAATTCCCTATTCCGTTGAGATTGAAACTGAAGAATTCAAGGAAGAGAAAAACATAATCAGAATTCGTTCTGTGATCATGGTTGAAAGAGACACCCAAAAAGGAATTATCATTGGTCATAAAGGGGCAGCGCTAAAACGTGTGGGTACAGAAGCCAGAAAGGATCTGGAAAAATTCTTTGACAAAAAAGTATTCCTTGAGTTATACGTCAAAGTAAATAAGAACTGGAGAAGCAGCGATAGTCAGCTAAAACGTTTTGGTTATAAGGATTAATTAAATCAGGGACTTTACATCTTCAAAATCAAGGCCTCCGTAATTTCCAGAGCTCATTAACAAAACAGCTGTATCTTTTAGTTCTTTACTAAATAAAAATTCTTTAAACGCAGCGGGGTCGGTATAGATGATCAGGTCATCTCTCTGAAAAGCCCTGGCAATTTGATCGGCGGAAACCTCTTTTAATCGCTTTATTTTTACTGCATGGGGAGAATAAAATACAACGGCTTCATCCGCAGGATCCAAAGCACCCACATATTCCTTTAAAAAATTCTCATTCAAACTGCTATATGAATGTAACTCCAGGCAAGCCAGTAATTTTCTGTCTGCATATTGCTCTCTTACCGCTTTAGTTGTGGCGGCTACTTTGGAGGGAGAATGGGCGAAATCCTTGTAAATCACTGTTGAGTCATTTTCTGCAATTTTTTCCAATCTTTTACTCGCACCCGTAAAATCAGTAATTCCTTCATAAAAGTCTTCTTCACTTACACCCAAATGAAAACAAATACTTCTGGCTCCTTCTAAATTTTGTAGATTGTGCTTACCAAATATTTCCAATGGAATAGGCCCTTCAGGAGTTTCTAACAAGGTCTGACCATTTTCTATCATATAATAAGGAGTTCTGTACGGATATTTCTTTATTTCATTGCTTGTTTCTTCCACAACAATTTTTACCTCCGGATCTTCTTCATTATAAACCATCATACCCCCTTTAACCATGGTATCCGTGAAAATTCTAAACTGATCAACATAATTATCAAAAGTCGGAAACACGTTAATATGGTCCCAGGCAATACCACTGATCAAAGCAATATTTGCGTGGTATAAATGAAATTTCGGTCTTAAATCTATTGGGGAGGACAGGTATTCGTCTCCCTCCAATATCATAATCTCATTCTCTTCAGTGAGATGGACCATCCTGTCAAAGCCATCCAATTGGGCACCAACCATATAGTCCACAGCTATACCATGATAATTTAACACATGAAGGATCATGGAAGTAATCGTGGTTTTCCCATGAGAACCACCTATCACAACCCTTGTTTTGTTTTTGGCATGTTCATACAGGAATTCAGGGTAAGAGTAAATTTTGAGCCCTAATTCCTGCGCCCTGATCAGCTCCGGATTGTCCGCTTTAGCGTGCATACCCAAAATAATGGCATCAAGCTCTGTATTAATTTTTTCCTCAAACCACCCGATCGATTCAGGCAATAAGCCCTTGTCTTCCAGTCTTGATTTAGAAGGTTCAAAAATTGCGTCATCACTACCGGTAACCACATCACCCTTTTCATGTAATGCCAAAGCCAGATTATGCATGGCACTTCCCCCTATTGAAATAAAATGTACGTTCATTATGTCTGATTAATCATGTAAAAATACAAATTATTGTTGTCGAACATTAGCCAAAATCATATAAATAATCATACTATTGGCTACTAGAATCCTCATGAAATTCATTCTCTTCTTTTTTTATTCCAGTTCATCAAGATATAAAATGGAATCCCCAATAATAACAACAAGGTTCCATAAAAAACGGTTTTTTGACCAGATCCAAATATGGTCCAAAGGGAATACGAAATCCCTAATCCCGCTAAAATAACGGATTTACCCTTACCCGGAAGATGAAATCGATGCTCAATAATTACAAGGGCATAGGAGGCAGCAGTAAACAAATAAGGTATCAGGGCCGTAAAGGCTGAAAGTAAAACAATGGTCTCAAATTGATCTACCAGGCTTTCCGAAAAATTCATTAACATCACTCCTGAAGTCAATAAACTACCAATAACAATGGCTACCGCCGGAGCTCCTTTCGAATTTTCTTTTTTGAATATTTTAGGGAAAAGATGGTCTCTCGCAGTTGCCATCGGAATTTGCCCCGAGATAAGGATCCATCCATTCAGTGCTCCAATAGCTGAAATAGCCGCCCCTGCCGCCACAAAATATCCGGCAAATTCTCCTCCAATCAGCTTTGAGGCTTCGGCAAAAGGTGAAGGCGAATCCTTTAAAACTTCAGCAGGAAGCAATCCGAATAGTACTATTGTACTTAGAATATAAATTGTCGTACTTATTAAGGTACCATAAATCGTTGCTCTGCTTACCGTTTTTTCCGGATTTGAAATATTTTCCGCAGGAATCGTTGCAGATTCAAGACCGAGAAATGCATATAATGTGAGGGTAGCCACCAAGGGGATCGTGGTGAAATTACTCTCGCCTGTCATATTGAATTCCGGAAAATTATTACTATCAAACATGAAGGCTCCAATTATAATGATCAGTACCAAAGGCAAAAGCTTCATAATGGTTGTAATGACTTGAATTCTGCCGGATTCCTTGACTCCCCTGGAATTGATCCAGGAAAAAAACCATATGAATCCCAAACCAACTATAACAGCTAAAACCTTATTTGTCTCTAATACCGGAAAGAAAAAACTTAATGCACTTATGATGGCAACCACAATGGAAGCATTACCGATCCAAATGCATATCCAATACCCCCAGGCTACTAAAAAAGCAATGAAATCGCCAAAACCCTCTCTTGTATAGGTATATGGACCACCGCTTTTATTGACGATGATCTTGCTGAAGTTTCCGAATATCTTTGCCAAAACCAACGCACCTAAAGCAGTCAAAACCCAACCCACAAGACTTACACTCCCATACCCTGCCAAAGCAGCAGGCAATACATAAATTCCTGCTCCTATCATATTTCCAACCACCAGAGAGGTAGCTGTGATTAGACCTACTTTCTGAGTTTTATTTTGCATCATAAGGTTTGGCTTGAATTAATAAAAATATGGTTACATTTAATCACAAGTATACAACAATTAATAAGGAGCATGTCAAAGACCAATAATTTCAATATCCATAATGATATCAGGAAAGCAGCAACGCTGCCCTCATCTTTTTATAAGGACAGCAGCGTATTTGAAGATATCAAGGAAAAAATATTCCTGAGATCATGGCAATTTGCAGGAGGCGAACACCTCATAAAAAAAGCCGGATCAGTCTATCCTTTCGTGTTATTGGATAATTATTTGACTGAACCCATGCTGCTTACCAAGGATGAAGAGGGAGAGGTTCACTGTCTTAGCAATGTTTGTACCCACCGGGCAAATCTTGTCGTTTTAGAAGCAGGCACGGCCAAAAAACTCAACTGCATGTATCATGGGCGGCGTTTTGACCTGAAGGGAAATTTCGAATATATGCCTGAATTTAAAGAAGCTAAAAAATTTCCCAGAAGCTGTGATCATCTGCATACATTTCCCACGAGGCAATGGGGCCCTCTTTTATTTGCCGGACTAAATCCTTCCTTTGATTTCCGGAAAGTAATAGATAAAATGAATGAACGGGTAGGTTTTTTATCGATTGATGAATTTCTGTATGATGCATCCTTATCCAAGGAATATGCTGTCAATGCACATTGGGCTTTGTATTGCGATAATTACCTGGAAGGTTTTCATGTCCCGTTCGTACATGAAGGCTTAAATAAGGTTTTGGATTATGGAAGTTATACCACGGAGACCTATGATCACTGTAACCTTCAGATCGGGTATTCAGATCATTCTGGTGAAACCTTTGATTTGCCAGAGGATCATATCGATTCCGGAAAAAATGTTGCTGCCTATTATTTTTGGGTGTTCCCCAATATGATGTTCAATTTTTACCCCTGGGGATTATCTGTCAACATCGTCAAGCCTGTTGATATCAATCATACCAGGGTTTCGTTTATCAGTTATGTAAAAGATTCCGGCAAACTTGGCAAAGGGGCTGGAAATGATCTCGATAAGGTTGAAAAGGAAGATGAGTTTGTCGTGGAAAATGTACAAAAAGGAATACGATCCTCCTTTTACAAAGCTGGCCGGTTTTCACCTAAAATGGAAAAAGGGGTTCACCATTTCCATCTGCTTTTAGCAAAATTTATGAATGCCTGAATATCAATTCAGTTTAAAGCTATATTCATTTTCAGTCAATTCATCGATCAATTCCTTGGTGATATTAATCTTCGAACTTCTGCTTGGCATATTGAGTCGTAACTTTTCCTCTTTATCAATCACCACAAAGTTCACATGCTGACTGCCTTTATGCTTTTTAAAGACCTTGTCAATGGATTCGACTTTCTTTTCGTCAATTTGTTCGATCGGAAGTTCTATCGTAATTTTTTTAGCCATTTTTCCCAGCACATCCTGTAATTGCTGGATGGAAGTAATATTGACCCTGACGTCACCATTCTGCCAGGCTCTTCTCATGACTGTTTTCAGGTATAAAAAAGTATTGGGAATCAAAAAATGCCGGAATTTAAGATAGTCTTCATTAAAAAGCCGGAATTCATAGGCATCGCTGTAATCTTCAAAAGTGAACATGCCCCAGGGTTTACCATTCTTACTTACCCTGTGTTGCACATCGGTAATGATACCCGCAAAACTCATTTCCTTACCTTCCAGCTGATCCAAGTTTTTCAAAGCATCTACCCTGGCATTACAAAAATATTTGATTTCTGTTTTATAATCGTCAAGCGGATGGCCGGAAATATAAATACCAATCATTTCCTTCTCTTTGGATAATTTTTCCATCACGTTCCATGGTTCACAAGGAGGAATTTCCGGTTCATCAAACTGTACGTCTGAAGCCTCCCCGAACAGGGAAACCTGTGCTGAATTCTTGCTCTCCTGGAATTTATTACCAAACCTTATCGCTCTTTCTATAAAGGTGATCCCTTTTTCATCCTGAGCAAAATATTGCGATCTGTTCACTTTTTCAAAGGAATCAAAGGCCCCGGCAAGCACAAGACCGTCAAAAGCCTTTTTGTTGGCTGCCCTGAGATCCACGCGTTTGGTCACATCAAAAATCGACTTATAGTTTCCTTCTTTTTTTCGCTCCTCAACAATCGCGTTTACGGCGCCTCCGCCTACCCCTCTGATCGCTCCCATACCAAACCTGACCGCGCCTTGTTTGTTTACCGAAAACTTATAATAGGATTCATTGATATCTGGTCCCAATACCTCGATACCGGCTCTTTTACACTCCTCCATAAAAAAGGTAACCTGCTTGATATCGTTCATATTGTTACTCAATACGGAAGCCATATATTCGGCAGGGTAATGCGCCTTTAAATAGGCCGTCTGATACGCGATAAAGGCATAACAGGTAGAATGAGATTTGTTAAAGGCATAGGCCGCAAAAGCCTCCCAGTCTTTCCAAATTTTTTCCAAAACCTCTTCAGGGTGACCATTCTTGGTGCCTCCTGCTATAAATAGGGGTTTCAATTTATTCAACAGGGCAAAAATCTTTTTCCCCATGGCCTTCCTCAGCATATCCGCCTCACCCTTGGTGAAGTTGGCCAGTTTCTGAGACAGCAACATCACCTGCTCCTGATAGACTGTAATACCATAGGTCTCTTTCAAATAACCCTCCATGTCAGGCAGGTCATACACAATGTCTTCCCTGCCGTGTTTTCGATCAATAAAGGAGGGTATATATTCCATTGGGCCAGGTCTGTAAAGCGCATTCATGGCAATAAGGTCAGCAAACTCTGTAGGTTTCAATGACTTCATGTGCTTTTGCATCCCGGGAGACTCGTACTGGAAAATCCCGATGGTTTCTCCTCTCTGGAACAAGGCATAGGTCTTTTCGTCATCCAGAGGAAATTCATCCGGCACCAGATCCACCCCATGCAAAGCCTTGACAATCTTTATGGTATCCTTGATGAGTGTGAGCGTCTTTAATCCCAGGAAGTCCATTTTTAGCAATCCGGCGTCTTCTACCACTCCGTTATCGAACTGCGTCACATACATGTCGGTTCCTTTTGCTGTTGCCACAGGAATCAGATTGGTAATATCTTCGGGCGTAATAATCACCCCACAGGCATGCGTACCCGTATTCCTGACTGAGCCTTCCAGTAAACAGGCTTGCTTGATGGTCTCTGCCTCAATGCCCGACCCGTCAGACAAGGCCTTTAGCTCATCAACATTCGCTTTTTCTTCGCTTCTCAGGCCCTTTACTTTCGCAACACTCTTCTCATCCGTGCCAAAAATATTGCCCAGTTTGAGTCCTGGAATAAGCTTTGCAATCCTGTCTGCATCCGGAAGCGGCAGATCCAGTACTCTAGCCGTATCCCTGATCGAAGATTTAGCCGCCATCGTTCCATAGGTAATGATTTGAGCAACCTGATTGGAACCGTATTTATCAATTACGTAATCAATGACCTTTTGTCTGCCTTCATCGTCAAAATCAATGTCAATATCGGGAAGCGATACCCTGTCGGGATTCAGAAAACGCTCAAAAAGCAAATCATACTTGATGGGATCAATATTGGTGATGGTCAGACAATATGCCACCGCTGAACCGGCAGCTGAACCGCGCCCGGGTCCTACTGAGACGTCCATTCGGCGCGCTTCTCTGATAAAGTCCTCGACAATAAGAAAATACCCGGGATACCCCGTTTTTTCAATGATCATTAATTCAAAATCCAGTCGTTCTTTGATTTCATCTGATAAAACCGGATATCTTTCCTTGGCGCCTTCATAGGTTAAATGTTTCAGATATGCATTCTCACCCCTTTTCCCGCCATCCTCTTCATCTTTTGGATCAAAAAATTCTTCGGGCATATCAAACTTAGGCAGTAGCACCTCTCTTGCCAGATCAAAAATTTCTACTTTATCAACGATTTCCTGGATGTTGACAATAGCCTCAGGAATGTGTTGAAACAGTTCTTTCATCTCATCCTGTCCCTTAAAATAATACTCTTCATTGGGCAGGCCATATCTGAAACCGCGCCCCCTTCCTTTGGGTGTCGCAATTTTTTCACCATCTTTTACGCAGAGAAGGATATCATGTGCAGAAGAATCTTCCTTTTTTAAATAAAAAGTATTATTGGTAGCCACCAGCTTGACTTTATACGCTTCAGCAAATCCGATCAGGACATCATTAATATGTTTTTCGTTTTCCTGGTGATGATCACTGATTTCAAGATAAAAGTCATCCCCAAAAATGTCCTTCCACCAAAGCAAGGCTTCGGCAGCCTGATTCTCCCCTACATTAAGAATTTTATTCGGTATTTCCCCATTAACACCTCCGCTTAATACGATGATATCATCTTTGTATTTCTTGATCAGCTCTTTGTCTATTCGGGGCACATAATAGAAGCCGTCGATAAAAGCGATTGAGGCCATTTTGGCCAAATTGTGGTATCCATTCTTATTCTTTGCAAGCAATACAACCTGATAACCGTTATCCTTGACACTTTTATTCAGGTGATTCTCACAAACATTAAATTCACAGCCAACAATGGGCTTTAATGGTTCCTCCGCTTCTTTATTGTGATTCAATACTTCCTTGACAAACACAAAAGCGCCCATCATGTTTCCTGAATCCGTTAAGGCAACCGCAGGCATTTTTTCCGCCACCGCAGCCTTAACAAGTTGTGCTACATTTGAAGTAGCCTGAAGAATAGAATATTGAGAATGATTGTGTAAATGTGAAAACTGGACGTTTTGAAGTGCTTCCAGACTTTCGCTACTGATTTTACGTCTGTCTTCTTTTGCCTCTTGCTCCTTCTTCCTGAGTTTATCACTCTCCCTTTTAAGATTTCTGTGTTTAAGACCTTCAGGCGGAAAAACTTCTTTATTGACCGTAGTAAAATCAACAAAATACGACGAATCAACTTCTAATTCCTCCTGGGTAAAATGACCCAATCTGATGAGCTCAAGAAAACAACGGGTAGTTGCCTCCACATCAGCTGTCGCATTATGAGCCTCCTCAAATGGTTCGCTAAATAATTCTTCATGAAGTTCAGTAAGGGTTGGCAATTTAAATTTGCCATACCGTCCCCCAGGGATCTGACACAGCAAGGCCGTTTTCTCCGTACAGGTATCCAATACGGGCAAATCATTCAGCTGAGTAGTTGTTTTCATCCTGTGAAACTCACAACCCATGATGTTCAGGTCAAAATTCAAATTCTGACCCACTACAAATTTGGTTTTACCCAAGGCTTCATTAAACAGACCGAGAACCTCCTGAAGGTCTCGCCCGTCTCTTTCTGCCAAATCTGTTGAAATACCGTGAATTTGTTCAGCGTCATAAGGAATATTAAATCCTTCAGGCCTGATCAAAAAATCCTGATGCTCTACTAAATTACCCAATTCATCATGCAACTGCCAGGCAATCTGCACACATCTTGGCCAGTTATCCGTATCCGTAATGGGAGCATTCCAATTCTTAGGTAAACCTGTGGTTTCAGTGTCAAAAATCAAATACATGCAGCAGTTTCTTTTGGGGAGTATTGAAAGCGTTAAAAATAGCTATTTCATCGCTTTTACAAGAATTCAATCAACCAAATTTATCAACAAATATTATTTTTATTATTTGTTTTTCATGTGAATCATAAGTTTCTAATTACCAGTTATAAATAATCAAATTTAGAATCTTAATTGAAAAATATTTATTACTTTTGCGCCCTACTTCGAGAAAGTAGAACTATTATTATTAATAACTTAGGTCGAGTACCTAAAAATTTAAACAATTATGTCAGTAAAAATTAGATTACAAAGACACGGAAGAAAAGGAAAACCATTTTTTTGGGTAGTAGCAGCTGATGCACGTTCTAAAAGAGATGGAAGATCTTTGGAGAAATTGGGAACTTATAACCCTAATACTAATCCTGCGACCATTGATTTGGATATCGATGGATGCGTTAAATGGCTTCAGAACGGTGCACAACCAACTGATACAGCCAGAGCAATTCTGTCTTACAAAGGAGTGATGTTAAAGAACCACCTCGCTGGAGGCGTTAAAAAAGGTGCTTTGACTGAAGAGCAGGCTGAAGCAAAATTTAAAGCTTGGTTGGAAGAAAAAGAAGCTAAAGTTTCTGCTAAAGAGGGAAGCCTTGCCAAAGCTAAGGATGATGCCAAGGCAAAAATCTTAAAGGCTGAACAAGAAATCAATGCGGGTCGTAAATCAGCAGCTGAAGAAGCTGAAAATGAAGCGATCAAAGCTGAGGCAGATGCCAAAGCAGCAGCTGAAGCAGCGGCTAAAGCTGAAGAAGCGGTTGAAGACGAAGGTCCTAAAACCATTGATGATGTTGCAGAAGAAGCAAGTCAAGAAGGAAAATAAGACATATTAAAAAATGTTTTTTATAAAAACCTGATATTAATTTATCAGGTTTTTTTGTGCTAAATTTGTATTTCAACGAATCTGATGTTATGAAAAAAGAGGAGTGTTTCTACCTTGGAAAAATTGTAAAAAAATATAGTTTTTATTGCTTGCAAAGAATAAGAATGGATACCGATCAACCAGAGATCTATGAAAATCTAAGTGTCATTTTTCTCGATATGGGTAAAAGTCTGGTCCCCTTTTTTATTGAAAGGAGTCTGTTTCAAAAAGGGAATCATATCAGGATTCAATTCGAAGATGTATATTCAGAGGCTGAAGCTGAATCGCTCTTAAAAAAAGAGGCCTATTTACCGCTTAACCTGCTCCCCCCTCTTGAGGGAAATAAATTTTACTTTCATGAAGTCACTGGTTTTAAGTTGGTAGACGTGAATTTTGGTTTAGTTGGGTCAATTGATTCAATTGACGACCGCTCTTCACAAGCGCTTTTCGTCATCAAAACGGGAGATAGCGAGATCCTAATTCCTATGGTGGATGATTTTATTCAAAAGATAGACAGGGAAAATAAGGAGATTCTTATTGAAACACCCGAAGGATTGATTGAAATGAACAGGCAACAAAGCTGATTCCAATGCCTGAAAAGCCTTTTCAATTTAAAGAGTTTACTATTCTGCAGGATAAATGTGCCATGAAAGTGGGTACTGACGGCGTGCTGTTAGGGGCATGGGCCGCAATAGCGCCAGGGGTCGAGTCCATTTTAGATATTGGAACCGGAACGGGGCTTCTAGCCCTTCAAATGGCGCAAAGAAGCGAGGCTGACATGATTGATGCCGTCGAGATTGAGGCGAATGCATTTGAACAGGCCGTTGAAAACTTCGAGAACAGCATCTGGTCTGACAGGCTGTTTTGTTATCATGCCTCTCTACAAGAATTTGTCCAGGAAATGGACGAAAAATACGATTTGATCATTTCAAATCCTCCCTATTTCAAACCTGCGTCACAGGAAATAAAAAAAGAAAGGGCGATGGCAAGGCATCATAAAAACCTTTCTTTTCAAGAACTTTTGGCAGCCTCCTCTAAGCTTCTATCTGACGAGGGAAGTTGTGCATTTATCATCCCATATGCCGAGGAGCAACATTTTCTTCAATTGGCTGGAAAAACCGGATTACATCCCTATCGAATTACAAGAGTCAAAGGAAATGACACAACTGATCTAAAGAGGAGCCTGCTTCAATTAAGCAAAGAACCTGAAGATTTCAAAATTAATGCGTTCAGTATTGAGCTAAAAAGACATGTTTACACGGATGAATACATTGATCTGGTAAAAGACTTTTATCTAAAGATGTAAGCCTCTTGATGAGATACGCTCCGGTATAGCTACCCAGAAGATTTTTTTAACGCTCGACACGCATATTATAAAAGCGCTCAAGCGCCTAAATTATTCGGATTATACCCCAAATACGCCACCTGCTTTTCCTTGAATTCAATACCGTATTCGGCGAGCTCATTTAGTATAAAATCATAAACCTCCTTATTGATGGGTAACTGAACGCCAGGCGTTTTAATCATCCCGTTTAAAATGGCTAAAGTGGCTATAGCGACAGGCAGTCCAACGGTTTTAGCCATGGCAGTATAGGTCTGATCCTCCCCTATGACAACCATATTCGATTCGATTTGCTTTCTTTTCCCATCCAATTCGTAGCCAAAAATATGGTACATCACGATCATATCCTTATCATCCTTCTGTAGGGCCCAGCTCTCCATAAGTATATGCTGTAAGATTTGTGCGGGAGTAGCATCTTTCAATCCGACGATTTTGTCCGCATTAAAAAGATCCAGTTCCAGCAGTTTATCCCAAATGACATCGTCCTGATCAATTTTTAAATAGTGACGTAATTTTAATTCCACTGAATCATGCGGTTTATAAGGCAGAAATGAATTGGTAAAATCCCTGTAGCTCATATGTTCAGAACCTTCCATGATAAAGCTGTCATCGGTCATCCCCAGCTGAACGAAAATATTCCATGCCCTTGAGAAACCCACCCTACGTATCGTTCCTCTGTAAAGCGTCAAGACATCATTTAATCCATAAATATCGCGATAGTTTAAGGAATCCCGATTGGCCAGAGCCTCGAATCGTCCATATCCCTCAATGGACAAAAACTCTGTCCTCCTGAACAATTTATGATAGGGTATATACTTGTATTTCCCTTCCTGAATAAATTTCGCCACGCCTCCTTGCCCGGCAATAACAACATTTCTCGGATTCCAGGTGAATTTATAATTCCATAAATTATCATCACTTTCAGGGGCTACCAACCCGCCGGTAAAGGACTCGAATAGAAGCATTTTCCCGCCCTCGGATTTAATTCTGTCAATCACCTGCATGGCACTCATATGATCAATTCCAGGATCCAACCCGATTTCATTCATAAAGATCAAACCTTTTTTCTTCACCTCCGCGTCCAGCGCCTCCAGCTCCCTGGAAATATAAGATGCCGTAACCAGATTCTTACCAAATTCGAGACAATCCTTGGCAATTTCGAGGTGAAACCTGGCAGGCAGCATGGATATCACAATATCCGAGGATGAAACCAAATTCTTTCTTCTTTCTTCATCAAAAATATCAAGTTCAATAATCTCACTATTCGGATGGTTACCCACTAATTTTTTTGCATTGTCAACTGAAATGTCAGCTATGATTACTTTTAACTGCTGCTCAACTGATTTATCCAATAGATATCTTACCAAAGCCGAAGATGATCTTCCCGCTCCTATGATCAATATTTTTCTCTTCATATCAAAGCTTAATTTACCGTCAAATGTAACTAATTCGCAACAGATAAAGCACAGAAAAGGATGTTTTAGCGATGTCTTTTTCTTTGCATAAATCGCTTATTTTTGGACTCAAAAAGAGCCTTTATCTCATTTTTACCCTAAATTTGTATATCTGTAAACCGAAACCTATGAGTCGTACATATTTAGGAATAGCATCAATCTTAGGGGTATTAACCATAATTCTAGGCGCCTTTGGTGCTCATGCCCTTAAGGACAAACTTGACCCTGATGCCTTAAAAAGTTTCGAAACCGGGGTGCGCTACATGATGTATCATGTGCTGGCCCTGCTTTTTATAAATACGACCAGTCTTTTAAACGAAAAAAATAAAAAACAGATTTCTATATTGTTTTTTGTCGGTATTTTGTTTTTTTCGGGATCTATATTTGCCATTGCCCTGGACCTGATTTCAGCAAAAAAAATATGGTTTATAACACCAATTGGGGGGCTTTTCTTCATTTTAGGCTGGCTGCTGGCAGCAGTTGCTTTTTTTAGAACACGAAAATCCTGAGGAATTTAACATCTTTTGATTTTGAATGCCCTATAATTCTTAGTATTTTTACCTGACTCTAAGAATTATTACAAACGAAAACGATATCGTAAAAATCCTTCGAAATCCTGACAAATGTCATAAATGTGACATAACCTTTTTTCGTAAATTTGCCACGAAATCAAAAACAATTAACTTATAAATTTAACTTATGGAAGTTCTAACAAAATCAGTAGTTAATTCATTAAATGAATTAGGAATCAAAAACCCCAAAGAAATTATTTACAACCCTTCATATGACGAGTTATATAAATATGAATTATCACCTTCTTTAGAGGGATATGAAAAAGCATATAAAACAGAATTGG
>NODE-461-length-14557-cov-5.19108_pt1 | contig 14557 bp, 11 predicted proteins | sample MGYA00139097_ERZ477577 | MGnify/ENA metagenome assembly ERZ477577 | reverse complement strand
AGAGAGGAAGCAATTGCTTTAGGGTATAAATTTGTCACACCTAAGCTTGATTATTATTTGCAACGAGCGAAAGAAGTTCACTCACAAAAAGGAATTATAATTCATTGTTGGCGAGGCGGTATGAGAAGCAAGTCTTTTGCGGAACACTTATTCAATAACAATTTTAATGATGTATACATTATTGAAAATGGATATAAATCTTTCCGAAAGACTGTTCTTAAATCATTCGAAGGGGGATATAAATTAAACACAATAGGAGGCTACACAGGAAGTGGTAAAACAGAAATCCTACATGTTCTTAAGGAGCAGGGAGAACAGGTTATCGACCTCGAAGGTATTGCAAACCACAAAGGATCCGCGTTTGGCGCGATCGGACAAAAAAAACAACCAACTGTCGAACAATTCGAAAACAACCTTTTTTGGCAATGGAAAGAACTCGATTTTTCCGAGCCCATTTGGATTGAAGATGAAAGCCGCAACATCGGATCAGTTCTTTTACCTCAGGGCTTATATACAAATATCAAAGAACAAATGCTCTACTTCCTCGATATTTCAAGAGAAGAACGCGCAAAATATTTAGTTAAGGATTATGGTAAATTTGACGATACTGAACAAGCCGCATTGGCATTGAACAGAATATCGAGAAAGCTAGGAGGTCTTAATACACAAATTGCTCTTGAGCATTTGAAGAAGCGAGAGTTCTTGGAAGTAGCAAAAATAGCACTCGCTTATTATGACAAATACTATTTACGCGGGATGGAAAAAAGAGCCCCTAAAAGAGTAGAAAGAATAGAACTTAATAAAGTAGATAAACAACATAATGCTGACCAAATAAGAGAATACATTGAAAAAACCAGAATCAACAATTAAACTCACTCAATACAGCCATGGTGCTGGTTGTGGATGTAAAATCTCACCTAAAGTTCTTGGAGAGATGTTACAAACAAACCTCCCCCAAATGAATGACGAGCGTCTTTTGGTGGGGAATTCTGATAGAGATGATGCTGCCGTATACGATATGGGAAACGGCACGGCCGTTATCAGTACTACTGATTTCTTCATGCCAATCGTAGATGATCCTTTTACTTTTGGGAAGATTGCTGCTGTGAATGCAATTAGCGATGTATATGCCATGGGAGGCACTCCTCTTTTGGCGATTGCTATTCTCGGTTGGCCAATAGATAAATTACCCCCTAATGTTGCACAACAAGTCCTTGAGGGCGGTCGTCAAGCATGTTTAGATGCCGGTATTTCACTTGCTGGAGGGCACAGTATAGATAGTCCTGAGCCTATTTTTGGACTTGCGGTAACTGGTTCAGTTGCAATTGATCAGTTGAAACAAAACAATACTGGAACAGAGGGGTGTAAATTGTATTTAACAAAACCGCTTGGTGTTGGAATTTTGAGCACAGCGCAAAAAAAAGGAATTCTTCGTGATGAAGATGCGCACCTAGCCCCCGACTCAATGACTCAATTAAATAGTATCGGCAAAACTCTCGCTCAAATCTCTGGAGTAAAAGCTATGACCGATGTTACTGGTTTCGGACTACTCGGCCACTTGACTGAGATGTGCGAAGGAAGTGAGCTTTCAGCAACAATCAACTTCAACAAGGTGCCACGACTGGACAATCTTGAGTGGTACTTAGAACAGAGAAGTGTTCCAGGAGGAACAAATCGCAATTGGAGTAGTTATGGCCATAACATCTCATTGACCGAAGAATCTCAGAAAGACTTACTTTGTGACCCACAAACGAGTGGTGGATTACTAATTGCAGTTTCTCCAGAAAGCATTGAAACTGTGGAGCGATTGTTGAAAGAAAATGGAATTGAAGCCGTTTCCTTCGGTCAATTAACACACAAGAAAGAAATCCTCATTGAAGTACATTAATATGCGACACCTTTTTTCCATTTTCCTCACATTCATATGCTTCCTATCAGTTGGACAGATTGACGTTCAGAGTTACTCCATTGAGCTTGCTGTTTCAGATACGAGTGATGTCATTGATGCAACAAATACAATTCTAATTGAATTTACTGAGGATTGTACCGAATTCTCCCTTGATCTGATTTCAAAAAACGAAGAAGGAAAAGGTATGGAAGTTATTGATATACAAGAATTTGGACAAACTATCAAATTCCAACAATTCAATAACAAACTCATTATCTATCCAATGCAAGGAAAACAAGGAGGACAGTTTTTCTATAAAATAGACTATCGTGGAATTCCAATTGATGGTTTGGTTATTGGGACAAACAAATTCGAAGAACGCACCTTCTTTGGTGATAATTGGCCAAACCGAGCACGCAACTGGTTCCCTTGCGTGGATCACCCTTCAGATAAAGCGAGTATCTCCTACCGAATTTTTGCCCCAAGTCATTACTCGTGTATTGCCAATGGAGAATTTGATCGTAGAAATGAACTACCAAACAATTTAGCGGAAACCATTTATCGCTCCATCATTCCATTACCCACAAAAGTAATGGTTGTAGGAATCGCAGATTTTGCTTTGAAAAATATTGAAAACAAGCACGGATTCCCACATTCAATTTGGGCATATAAACGGGATAAAAAAAATGGATTTTTTGATATGGATGTCGCCCCCTCACCTCTCAATTTCTTTATTGAAAAAATAGGTCCCTATCCTTATGAAAAACTTGCTAACGTTCAATCTACTACACGTTTTGGTGGAATGGAAAATGCTGGATGCATATTTTATGACGAAGATGCTGTAAATGGTCAAGGCAAGATGGAAAACCTAATTGCTCATGAAATTGCGCATCAATGGTTTGGGAATTCTGCATCGGAGTCAGATTGGCAACATATCTGGCTTAGTGAAGGGTTTGCAACTTACTTCACGAACCTTTATTTAGAAAATAAATATGGTAGAGACCAAATGAATGAACAGTTGATAAAAGATAGAGATCGGGTTATCAACTTTAGTCACTCCTACTTAACCCCAATTATCGATACCGTTTCAACAGAATTAATGTATTTATTAAACCCTAACTCATATCAAAAAGGCTCTTGGGTTTTACACATGCTACGCAATAAAGTCGGTAAAAACAGCTTCTGGGCTGGGATACGGGCATATTACGAAAAATTCAAATACAGCAATGCAAGTAGCAACGATTTTATAGAAGTAATGCAAGCACAAACCGATATAGAACTCAGTGCTTTTTTCGATCAGTGGCTAAGGAAAAGTGGACATCCAATTCTAAAAACTTCATTCAATAAAGGGCAAATTGAAATCTCACAATTACAGCCAGATGTAATTTTCACATTTCCTTTAGAAGTAGAATTTGTTGGTATTAACGGAGATTTATTTTCGCAAACTTTTCAAATCGACGAGCGCACAAAAAAAATTAAAATTGAACAATTTGAAAAGATCAAGTCTTATAAGCTCGATCCGAAGATAAATTTACTCTTCGAAAATGTTGAGTAAAAACGAGAAGAAATTGATATCTTTACTCCAAACCAAAATGAAAGAACTATGAATCAGCACCCTCTTTATCTTGTTCCATGTGATTTTACGCCAGTTTCGGAAAGCGCACTTCGACTAGGACTTGATCTTGCGAAAGCAAACAACGGTAGCGTTGTTCTCTTGCACGTAGTAAGGAGCCTAACCGAAAAGCGTGAAGCTCAATTTAAATTTAAAGATTTAGTAGCTGCACAAACTGATGATGAAAAACTACTCATTAAGACAAAAACAATTGTAGGAGATTTATTTGAAGATATGAGTAAAGCAGGAGAACTTCTGGATGCTTCGCTAATTGTTATGGGAACGCATGGCGCAAAGGGTATGCAAAAGATATTTGGCAGTAATGCGGTTAAAATGATTAGCAATTCTCAAAGTCCATTCTTAATTACACAGGGAAAAAAGACTGTTGATAAAATCAAGACCATTGTAATGCCGTTCTCTTACGATAAAAAGAGTATTCAGGTAGCTACATTTGCTGGGAGAATTGCTAAACAATTCAACGCATGTATACACCTAATCGGATATGCTGACGGTGATGACCTTCACGATAATCATACACGTACCAACAGAATCGTTGTGAAAAATTACCTCACTGACCAGAAAGTTGATTATGTTATGGAAAGTATAGACAAAGGCCATGGTTTCGAAAAGTCATTAATGAAATATGCAGCAGATGTTGATGCTGATTTAATTGCAGCTGGTTATTACAAGGATGGAGTCTTCACAAACCCAAACTCGTTTATCCAAGCAATGATTGAAAATGAATTGCATTTACCTGTCTTAACAGTTAACGCGGAAGGATTGACTACATCAAGTCATGGAAGTGTTGCTACAGGTTATTAAATAAAGAATCGATTAAAAAAAGGGAGCTGTTTAAACAGCTCCCTTTTTTTGTGCTCAACAATTATTTTTGAAATAACGAACAACAACTAGCCTTCTTATTAAGAAAAAAGACCACCTCAAAAGAGACGGTCTTTAATTTATCCTAAAATTGTAATTCTATAATTCTAACACTTTAAATTCTGTACGTCTATTTTCCTGATGTTGCACATCAGAACAACTCACACCATTGCTACATTGATTAACTAATTGCGTTTCACCGTAACCAGCCGACTTCAAACGGCTAGCTACAATACCAGCCTTTGTCAAATAATCAACAACAGCCTCAGCTCTGCGCTCAGATAATTGTTGGTTGTAGGAATCAGAACCACGTGAATCCGTGTGGCCTCCTAGCTCAATCTTCAGTGTTGGAACATCGTTCATCAATTTAATCAAGCGATTTAATTCAGCTGTAGATTCCGAACGCAAAGTCGCCTTATCCAAATCAAAGAAAATGTTTCGTAGCACGATTTTACTACCAACAGAAAGTTTCTTCAATTCGACATCTTTCTTTACCGTTTGAAACGCAGCTGTATTTGGGATATCAAAATTCTCCGAATGGAATAAATACCCCTCTTTCTTAACTGCTATACCATAGTTCTTACCCGCAGGTAAAGAAACGAGATATTTTCCAGTTGCACTGTTCGACTTGAACGTTGCAATGACGGTACTAGATTCATTATCCACAATTTCAATCTCAGCTTCTAATAAATCTTTACTTAGGTAGTCAGAGATCACTCCTTTAAGAATCGTTAATTGCGCCTCACGAACTTGAACCACAGGTGCAATTACAGTTTCCTTAACGGGAGCTGCAACACTTGCTAAAAGATTATCTTCGTTGTTCAATACCATTGGCTTTTCAGGCCCCAAGAATGTGATCATATACAAATCTCTAAGACCTCTAGAATCTTTAGTCATTGAAGTATAGTAACCATGTTTACCACTAGCTGAAATAACAAAGAAAACATCATCCCCCGTAGTGTTTACAGGGTAACCAATATTTTCAGGCTTACTCCAATTTCCCGTTTCTGTATTAAGCACCGATTTGAATATATCGAATCCCCCCATTGAATTATGACCCTTAGAACTAAAGTATAGTGTTTTACCGTCTGGATGCATATAAACAGCCTCTTCGTCGTATATAGTGTTTATAGTATTACCAATATTCTTCACATCTCCCCACTTTCCTTTTTCGTTCATCGTTGCTGTGAAAATATCATGTCCACCAAAGCTATTTTCAGGATTATCAGATACAAAATAAACTAATCTTCCGTCCGGTGAATAACACGCGGAAGACTCATGATAATCCGTATTGATTTCCTTACCCATAGACTCAGGTTTTGTCCAAATCTCCCCCTCTAACATCGACTCAAACAAATCTCCTCCTTTACTTTTTCCTAGGTATATGACAAAACGCTGTCCATCCGCTGACAATCCTGAATTTGCGTCGTGATTGTCAGAATTAACAGGCTTACCAACATTCGCAGATGGCAACCACTTCCCATTATCATCTTTATACGCGATATAAATATCTTCAAAATGTTCATTCAAGCCCGGATCTATTTTACCTCCTGTTGAACCAGGTCTTCTCGAGGTATAAACGAGCACCGATTCATCTGCTGAAATTACTGCACCATATTCATTAAATTCAGTATTGATGTTATCACCAAGGTTATCGATAAAAACTCGAATCGGTTCTTCAACGACTTTCTTCCCGTTATAGCACTGATCGATGCGCATTTTCACATCTTCCATTTTTCCTTGAAGATTAAAATATGGATCACGCGTCGCATTTGGATCAGTTTGGATAGCCGAACGATATTTACTAAATGCAGTAATCGCCTTATCCCATTTCATGTCCAAATGGTAAGCAAGTCCCAAATAGTATTGTAGATCCGTAGCTATTTCTGGGTTTAATTTCTCTGCCTTTTCCAAGAAAGGAAGTGCTTTAAACTTATAAACAGAAGCCGTATAGCATAGTCCGAGTTTATAATTCAAACTCGCATTATTAGGATTGAACTCCTGTGCCTTTTCATAAAATTGAATTGCATCTTTATAGTACGATGGCCCCTGCTCATAGAACTTATCTCCTTCTTTCAAATTAGATTTCGCCTCTTTTAGCCCATCTTTATCTTCCTTAAAATTGTCTTTGTCAAATTCAACATTCTGTCCAAATACACCTTGGGCAAGAAAAAGAACGACAATGATGATTATTCTTGATAACATATTTTTTTTGTTTTCAATTAATAATTACTATTCGCAACCGCTTAAATGCGTACGAGCTCCTTCAGCGCCTAATTCAACTGCTTTAGTCCAATCTTCACATGCTCCTTTCTCATCGCGCAATAATTCTTTAGCATTTCCCCTATTCAAATAGGCATATCCATAGTTTCCATCTAGAGCAATAGCCTTACTGCAGTCATCAACACATCCTTTATAGTCTTCCAACTTAAATTTAACAGCAGCCCTATTGTTCAATGCGTACGCATAATCACTTTGTATTTCTAGCACCTTATTAAAATCCGCTAGTGCTCCGTCATAATCACCAGAATCAAAGCGCGCACTCCCACGATTATTATATGCGATAAAATAATCATTATCTAAACCTATCGCTTTAGTGTATTCTTGAACCGCTTCTTTAAAGTCGCCCTTCTTTCTCATTGCACTCCCCAAATTGTTGTGAACAAAGGCAAGGCTGTTATCAACATTTAAAGCCTTCTGATAATCATAAATTGCTCCTTGATAATCTTCCATTTGACGTTTGGCGCTGCCACGATCGTTGTATGCGTACGCATAATCCTTTTTCACTCGTATAGCTTCGCTATAATCATCTATTGCTCCCTGATAATCGCCATTTTCAAATTTGATGCCTCCGCGATAATAATAAGCCTTCGCATGATTATTATTTGCAACAATCGCTAGGGTATAATCGGCCAAGGCAGCTTCATTATCACCCAAAGCATACTTAGATTGACCTCGACTAAAATAGCTTTCTGGGTTTTTAGCCAATTCAATGGACTGATCAAAATCTGCTATAGCTCCAGCGTAGTCTTTAAGTTCATGTTTTGTTATGCCTCTATTATAGATAGCCTTTTCAAATTGAGGTTTTAATTCAATTGCTTTGTCGAAATCTACCAATGCGGCTTCATACTGTTTACTTGAAAACTTATCGATTCCACTGTTGTAATGCTTATCAGCTAGTGTTGAATCACTGTCTAATATTTCTGCATGCACCACGGAATCAGCTTGAGACAGTCCTGTGAAAGCACATCCAAGTGCAAAAACACAAAACAATAATGTCTTTCTGAAATTGAAATTCATAGTGAGGTTTTGATTTTTTATTACCGATAAATTTACACATTTCTTATGGATTAGTAATGGATCGAATAGATCTAATAGTGTTTTTCAATTATTGAAAATCTAGCAAGTTGATACGAAACATATTATCCCTAAAGAGCATGATAAAATCATCCCCAACTATCAAACAAAAAATCGCACGTCAGAAAACGTGCGATTTAGTAAAACAGTATTGAAATAAAATTGTACCTCTTTAAATAAAAATGGTTCTATAAAGCTGTACAGAAAGTCCAATAGTATCCAAATGGAGAATCTTCATCGTAAAAAACTCCAAGACCAACTTTTGAACTCGTAGGGTTAAACATGTTATCATAATGACCTGGACTATTAAACCACTGATCATAGGTAGCTTTTGCCGATTCATTACCCGCCGCTATATTCTCAGAATTAACGAAAGACTTTGAATAGAATTTTCTAATTCGATCGAACGTTCCCCCTACTTTAACGAGTTCGCCATTTCGACGATCATGGCTATCATGATTAAAGTAATTCTGGGTAGCTAAGTCATATGAATGATATCTACATGCTTGAGATAAATCATCATCCCACTCCAAAGGTTTCATCCCCAATCGTTCTCGTTCTTCATTCACTAATACCAGAAGCTGCTGTTCTCCGCTGGGATTCGCTGACATTACATACTCATACCCTGAAGGGAGACCGAAGAATTCAATTGAAGAATTTGCATCAAACACCGTTCTTTCAGATAATGCAGGTGCATTTGAAATATTTGGGGATGCTTCAACAACTAATGTACTAACCTCCTCTACAGAAAAGTCAGTGTTTTCTTCTAACATAACGACTTCAACATTATCATCGAATTTCTCAAGCTTTGCCATCAATGCATTACTAAAGCTTTGCTCATCAGCATCACGCAATTTCCCAACTACATCAAAAGCCTGGGTCGTCAGGTCAGCCTTGAAATCGTCCCATTGAACATCAGTTCGAATAGTGCCATCATCTTTTTCCTCGAAGGTCATTGCGTAACCAATCGCTCTCTTTACATTTCTGTATTGCCCTTGTAAAGTGCGTGATTTAGTCGATCGTTCTTGGTAGATAATACTCGCAAAATAATGAGGAGCCGCGCGGTCAGGAAACCAATTCATGTAACGTTTTGATACTTCTAAACACTTCTTTTGGTCCTTTTGGTGCAGTTTCTCAAGACGATTAAAAAAGATGTCCTTGGCATCTGAAAGAAATGGTAATAGGAAAATAAGGATCAACATTGATTTTTTCATAACGGAGAGATTTTAAGAGTTTGCTATGCACACATAACTCCATTATAAAAAATTGGTTACAGACGAATTTTGTCATCTATGCTCAAACAGTATCTTTCCTATTCGCGAAAGAAAAGGGCGAGCAAGTTCATTGTATTCATATTTACCATCATTCACGACATCATTAGCATTCGTATACATAGAAACAGAAAGAAAATATCCTTTGCCATCAGCGCCAATAACAAATGCTGTTTCCGTCGTAAAACCATACGACAACCCAATTTTTGAAATGGTTCTAATTGCTTTTGGGTTCCCCTCACCTATCATTAAATATTTATATATCAAATCTGGATAACGCTCTCTATTTTTGTATTTAGGATTTTTTAATTCTCGAGGATACATCCCAAGAAGCTTTAATAAAAATAGCCGATCTGTCTCATGTATGTCCCACCGCTCTGACAATGGAAATTGATTAGGAAAGACCAATCGCATGAGCATATTATGTAATTCTGTCAAAGGAATTTCCAAATTGTAATTAAAATCAAATGGGCCATCAACTATTACGCCTTCTTTGTTTTCATGCTTCTTACCTATCAATAAACTAGCATCAAATGAATATCGTTGTTCAAAATCTATTGATGGCAAAACGCAAATGGAATCCTCATAGACTGAATTGCCTCGGCTATCATTAATCGTATATGAATTACACGTCAGGTGTTCAGACACTTCACAGCCCGTAAAAGCTCTGTAAATTTTTGAATCCACATATCCCTTCTCCATCAAACGTTTATTAATCTCCGCTGGGCTCAAAAAATGATATAAACTATTGTAATAATTATTATCGCTAACTACCAATAGTTCAGAGATCATCTCCTTAAAGGATATATCTCGGCGTTGAGACAACTCCACAAAAGTAGAGCTACCACAATCAACATCAGAGTTTAACTTCAAAACATGATCAGCAGATAGTCCGAGTCTTTTTAACTTCTCTAAGGCCAATAATGCTGTAGGTAGTTTGACTGTACTCGCTGGATAAAAATAATCACCCGTCGTCAAATTAAGCGTTTCCCCTAATCGTCCTTCAGGCGATAAAACAGGTGTGTAAACGAGCTGTAATCGATATTGCTCTCGATTACTAAGCACATCATCTACCAACTCATCCTTACCAGAAAGAATAGAAAGCAGTTCTTGCTCAGAACTAATTCTTTGCTGCCCATTCGCAAATGAACTAACAAGGATTAAAAAAAATATACAGGAAAATTTCAGCATACGACACTAATCAACCTTTTCATTACAACAATGAAGCCTTACTTCTTAGATTCGATTTTCTTAGAAATAAAGTAAAGAATAATTGCCGGAGAAATCATGATGAAGAACCACAGAATTACTACTGGTTTCATACTCGCAAAGAAATAGATCATCCAAAGCGAAATGGCCATAAATACTAGTGGAGTGAATGGATATCCCCAAGCCCGAACCGTATTTTCATTAGCTCGCTTCTTAAATCGCAATACAAAAATACCGCTTACTGTCATCAATGAGAAAATACCTAAGGTCAATCCGGTAAACTCTAAAAGTTGGCTAAAATCTAGAGCAAACACCATGGTCAACGAAATTATCATCATCACAAATATTGCATAGGTAGGAGCACCACCTGCTGATTGTTTGCCTAAAATTTTAAATATTTGATAATCCTTTCCAATCTCCTGTATAACTCTAGGCCCTGCAATAAACATCGCACTTAGCCCTGATAGAAGAGCCAAAGAGAAAACCGCACTAAATACAAGGCCAACGGAAGGACCTAAAATCTTATTTGCCACCACATTCCCTAAATCAGGCTTGAATGCGAGCTCATCGAAAGTGGCAACATACATAAACACATAGTTCAATAATAAGTACAGTACCGTCACAATTAATGTTCCTACCATTAAAGAAAATGGCAACGTTTTCTTAGGGTTCTCCAAGGACCCAACAATATATGAACTCGCGTTCCAGCCACTATACGCAAAGAATACAAAAACGAGAGCTCCTGCAAAAGGAAGACTAAAAATGATGTCCCAAGATTTTTCTGTAGGTGCGATACTAATTCCTGAGCCTTCGTAATCGCCCATAAACAAGAAAGGAATGACTAAAAAAACTGCAATCAAACCAAGCTTAACATAGGTCATATAATTCTGAAAAATACTGCCAATTTTTATTCCCCGAATATGAACTAGTACAACTAATAAGATCATACTGGCTCCAACAATTTTTGAAACCGGAATGGATGCGACAGAATACTCTGAAGTCACACCAAGCAAGGGTAAAAAGTACTCTCCAGCCGCTAACGCTAGAGCTGCAATCGCAGCTGAAAATCCAACAATCATTGAAACCCAGCCACTCGTAAAACCAACTAAAGGGTGATATATCGAAGAAAGGAATGCATATTCTCCCCCTGACTTATTGACCGTAGTCGCAATTTCACCATAAACAGTTGCTCCACAGAGCGAAACTACCCCTCCAATAAGCCATATGATCATTATCGCGAATGGATCAGGAATCCCTATTCCTTCATCCACCTGATAGCCAAGCGTCGTAAAGATTCCAGTCCCTATCATGTTGGCGATAACCATGTTCACCGCTACTGATTTCGTATATTTCTGTGTAAGTTTCCCCATTATTTCGAGTCCTAAAGTACTAAAACAATACTACCGTTCCTTTTTTGTTTCTAAAATATTGAGAGTTAAATAATTTCAAGTAATTTGTACCGTTAACTTACCACGCCATGAAAAAAGTCACACTATTCTTATTTTCACTACTTCTAATTACTGCCTGTAAAAATGATGATTCTTCGAATGACGCTCCCGAATCGACGGTTGCTGATTCATTGCTGAACAACACGTCCGAAGTTGAGTCATTTTCTTATCCGGTTGATTCGAAATTCAATGATGTAGCGCAATTTATCGCAGGGCAAAAGGGCGATACCACAAGTCATTTAAAAAAATTAGAGACTGATCAAGCCTGGATTTCGTATCAAAATAGCCTCGACGTTCTTTGGAAAAAAACGAACAACAAACTTCCAATTATTCGTGAATGGACAAAAAGTGAATTAAGCGACGTAAATACAGATGGAGGTACCCTATTTTACCCTTTCTCTGGTGCTGATTTTTTGCATGCTGATCTCTTCTTTCCAGAACATGACAATATCACTATGATTGCTTTGGAGCCTATTGGGACATTGCCTGATTTGAATTCAATGACGGACACTACTCGCCAGTTTTATCTAAAGAAACTCAAGAAATCCATGCACGCTATTTTAGGATTGAGCTTTTTCAGAACGATTGCCATGGCTGATGATTTTAAAAGTGAATTGGATGGAACTCTGCATGTATTAATGCACTTTATGGCCCGTACAAATCATGAGGTAATGTATCAAGAAAAAGTAGCGATACAACCGAATGGAGAACTAACAACTCAATTGGAAAACATCTCAGATTCAACCTATGTTGGTAATCGTTACTACTTCAAGAGAAAAGGAGAAGAGAAAGTTAGAACGCTGACTTATTTTGCTGTAAATGTTCAGAACAAACCATATGTTAGTCGTGGAGGACTTGTTGCTAAGGGGCTGAACACCCGAACTGATTTGGTCGCTTATTTCAATGGGCTAAATATCAAATCAACTTATCTGAAATCGGCTTCATATTTAATGCATCGCCCTACTTTCAGTATTATTCGCAACATCATTTTGAACGAATCAGAATATGTGCTTCAAGATGATTCCGGAATTCCTTTACAGTATTTTGATAAAGACAAATGGGATTTAACATTTTATGGAACCTATTCATTTCCAATCTCTTTATTCGAAGAACGTCATCAAGAAGATCTAAAAGAGGCATATCAGAATAAGATGAATAACCTTCAACCACTTCCATTTGGAATTGGTTACCAATATCGAAAAGGCACATCAAATCTGATGAGAGCTACAAAGAAATAGATAAAAAAAGAGGAATGATTTCTCATTCCTCTTCAATTACTTTAGTTGTTGTAGAGCATTATTTTGCCACACAATCAGTAAAGCTACAGCGTTTGAATTTACCATCCATGTAAAAGCTTCCGCCAACTTTACCTGTAAAACGAACAACCTCTCCGCCTTTCACTTTCTCCTTAGTTGACTCCTTAGAACCACCATTTGCTTCGAACATGAAGTCTGCAGATAATGGAAGATCATTTAATCCTGTTCCAAATTTCGCAACAATTTTATCATCCCAAGTTGCAGGAGCTCTAACCTCTCCCTCCAACGTGATTTCAGCATCTCTTGGATACTTCTTTTCGAACTCTTCTTGTCCTAGATCATTTGCTTCAGCGATGAACTCTTCAGTTGTCATAACTGATTCTTCGGCTTCTCCGCCTTCTCCACCTTCACCGTTAGCAGCTTCACCTCCACAAGAGATCAGGGCAAATGACAATCCAACAAATAGAAAAAATGGCTTGAACTTTAATGTTTTCATAGTATTAGTTTTTTTGGTTATTGATCTCTACAAGATTACAGATTTGTTCTCATGATTCAAAGTGAATCATTATCCATTTTATTGACAATAAAATCAAAAAATTGAAATATTGAACCTACTTCAGATTCCCAATAACGATAATTGTGATCGTAACCCTCCGCTCTGTTTAGTTTATATGGAACATCAATATTGTGCAAACTAGAAGAAAGGATCTCAAAGTGTTTAATGGGAACAATTTTATCCTCCACTCCATGACCAATGTACAATGGAACCTGAAGCTGATTAATTCTCGTGATAGGGTTTTCTTTGCCATCCCATCTAGGTAAGAAATCTTTCTTGGAGCCAAAAAATCCTTTATACAAATTATCTGAAGGAAATGCTGATTGATCATAATCTCCAGACAAACACGCAGCAGCCGTAAACACTTCAGGAAGATCCATCGCAGTCAAAAGCGCCCCTCTTGCGCCTGTAGATAGGCCAACAACAAAATTCTCGTTTTCTTCAAGAAAGAGACTCTTAGTATTCTGCAAGGCAGGAATCATTTCATTGATTAACCAATTTCGTGTAGGGTATTTTAACCAATCACGACGTGTCTCCTCATATATACTCTCCGAATAAATGCTTTTCCCCATGTCTGGACATACGATTACATAGCCTTTATTCAATGCCGTGCGACAAATCGAGGTACTATCACACCAATCAGTAATTGGAAAGTTCCATCCTTGCAACAACAAAATAGTCCCCTTGGGAGCACCTTGCGGATACAACAACTGAACATCTACACTATTTTCTTTGTAAAAGAATTGCAATAAAGAATCTACTCCTTCAGGAATTGACGAACCTTCAAGAACACCTTCCTCTAACCTTGGAGACTCATTATTTCCATCGACAGTTTCTGAATCTACAGCGCATCCAAGAAATAAACTCGAAACAAAAACAATACAAAAGAATGCCGTGCGATTCATACTACTAATTATGAGGTATAAATGTACAAGGATAATCTTAATTTTCTGTTGTAAAATAAGGCTGGTGCTAACGGTCTGAAGCTATGCTTTCGTGCCGATCTCTCGAATATAAGCTTTTCGGTATGAAGTGTAGGTGATTTTATGAACATCCAAAAAAATATTGTACTTTATGATAT
>NODE-460-length-14562-cov-4.09809_pt1 | contig 14562 bp, 13 predicted proteins | sample MGYA00139097_ERZ477577 | MGnify/ENA metagenome assembly ERZ477577 | reverse complement strand
CCTTTTGCTGGGGGATAAATGGATAAAATGCTTACAAACGAAGAAAAGGAAATATATAGTCGTCATTTAATTCTCGATAAAATCGGGGAAGAAGGACAGCTTTGTTTAAAACGCAGTTCGGTACTCGTTATTGGAGCGGGCGGATTAGGGTGTCCTGTATTGCAATATTTAGCTGCAGCGGGAGTCGGAAAACTGGGGATTGTTGATGGAGATGTGGTGGAGATCTAATCTACAGAGGCAGGTTCTTTTCGGTCATTCTTCGATAGGTCAATCAAAGGCGCTCGAAGCGAAAAAGAGGTTGGAAGATATCAATCCTCATATTCAAATCACAGCATTCAACTTTAAGGTCGATGTGGAGAACGCATTAGAACTAATTGAAGATTACCAAATAATCGTGGATTGCACGGACAATTATCCAACACGTTATTTGCTTAATGATGCATGTGTTTTAATGGACAAGCCATTGGTTTATGGTGCAATTCATAAATTCGAAGGACAAGTTTCTGTCTTCAATTGGAAGGGAGGACCAACCTACAGATGTTTGTATCCCGAATTACCTACAAGCGAATCAATAATGGATTGTTCCGAAGGTGGAGTTCTTGGAGTTTTACCTGGTATTATTGGTGTGCTTCAAGCGAATGAAGTCATCAAAATGGCAGCCCATTTGGATGAAGTTCTAAGTGGAAAAATCCTTTTGTATAACAGCACATCAAATACAATGAAAAGTTTTAATGTTGAATTGAAACGTTCAAATTATTACGACAAATTAAAGGCGACAGGAAAACTAGATCCCACTTCCTATTTTTTAAGTTGTGAGATAAATAAAGATGCATTTGGTTCCATGGCAGCAAGGTTTGAGCAGCTCGTTGATGTTCGAGAATTAGATGAACTGCCGAGGGTGGAATCGAATCATATGCATACAATCCCATTAAAAGAATTGTCAGAACGCTACAACGAAATAGACACTAAAAAGAAAACCCTTGTGTTTTGTGCAAGTGGGATTCGAAGTGCTAATGCAATAAGTAAATTGAAAGAATTGGGATTGGAAATTGAAATTGAAAATTTAGAAGGTGGAATAAATGCCTATCAACAATAATAAGGATATGAAGAATTGTTTTAGAGATGGACCAATAATGCCTGAGTTTATAGCGAACTCCATTGCACATCATCAGGTGAAAACAAATATTGGCGCGCATCAGATATTTTTAGGTCAAGTGCGAAAAGATCAAATTGATGATAAAGAAGTCGTTGCGATTGACTACTCTGCGCACGAAGAAATGGCAAACAAAGCGTTTCACACCATACGGGAAGCAACTTTCGATAAATTTGATTTGACTTGTATGCACATCTACCACAGTTTAGGATTAGTGAAGGCTGGAGAAATTTGTTTGTTCGTGTTTGTATCGTCCAAGCATCGGAAAGAAGTACAGCGCGCCATTGAATATGTAGTAGAAGAAATCAAAGCAAATGTACCGGTGTTTGGTAAGGAAATGTTGGAAGATGAATCTTTCGTTTGGAAGGAAAACAAATAAGAATGGTAGGGATAACACATAAAAATTCGACACTAAGGAAAGCAATTGCTCAGGCTATTGTGAAAGTGAGTAAACAAGAAACAATTGATGCCATTCAAAATAACTTGGTTCCAAAAGGGAATGTATTTGAGATGGCGAAAACGGCAGGGTTATTTGCTGTAAAGAAAACATCGGATACGATTCCGGATTGTCACCCCTTGCCGATAGAGTTTACGAGTGTGAACTATGAAGTAGAAGGTTTGGAGATTAAAATTTTAATCGAGGTCCATACAATTTACCGAACCGGAGTAGAAGTAGAAGCAATGCATGGAGCAAGTGTGATTGCACTAACAATGTACGATATGTTGAAGCCAATTGACAAAGGAATTGAGATTGAGAACATTCGATTGGTCGAAAAGAAAGGTGGTAAATCGGATTTCAGAGATAAATACAGAACGGATTTAAAGGCAGCTGTTTTTGTTTGTTCTGATACGATTTCTGCAGGACAAAAAGAAGATAAGGCTGGGAAGGCAATTATTGAGAAATTGAAGTCCTATTCTGTTGAAGTAGCAGAATACAAAGTGATTCCTGACGAGGTGGATGTCATTCAAAAGGAGCTTTTGGCTCAGGTGGATTTGACCACGGATATGATTATTTTTACTGGTGGAACAGGTTTGTCGAAAAGAGATGTAACACCAGAGGCAATCATTCCTTTGCTGGATAGAGAAATTCCGGGAGTGGCAGAAGCATCTCGCAGTTACGGTCAAGAGCGAACGCCATACTCAATGCTCTCACGAAGTGTTGCAGGCACAAAGGAGCAAAGTTTAATCCTTGCTCTTCCTGGTTCAACCAATGGAGCTTCTGAATCAATGGATGCTTTGTTTCCACCTTTGCTGCATGTTTTTAGAATATTTAAAGGAGCACGTCACGATTGATGAAAGAGAACCCAATAGTCGATAATTTTGGTCGTGTTCACGATTACTTGCGTATTTCTCTCACGGAGCGATGTAACTTGCGATGCTTTTATTGCATGCCCGAAGAAGGTGTGCAATTGAAAGAAAAGGAAAAGTTCATGACGTCAGAAGAACTTCTTTCTATCGCTAAAACTTTTGTCGAATTGGGCGTCAAGAAAATTCGTTTGACTGGGGGTGAACCTTTGATTAAGAAAGACGCAGCATCTATTATCCGTGAATTGGGAAAGCTTCCAATTGAACTTACTTTAACGACTAATGCAGTGACGGTTGATCGTTTTATTGATGTTTTTAAAGAAGCCGGAATCAAGTCGATTAATGTGAGTTTAGATTCATTGAAAGAAGAACGATTCAATGAGATCTCAAGGAGAAATTATTTCCAAAAAATCATGGAAAACATTGATCTGTTAATTGACAACAATTTCCATGTTAAAATAAATGTTGTTGTGATTAAGGATGTCAATGAGGACGAAATCATAGATTTTATCCGTTGGACAGAATCTAAGGATGTGCATGTGCGCTTTATTGAGTTTATGCCGTTCGATGGCAATCAATGGAACTGGGAAAAGAAGGTTTCATTCAAGCAAATAATGGATCAAGCAACAAAGACATTTGGTGAAAATTCCATTGAAAAATTAACGGATAAGAAAAACGACACATCACGTAGTTTTAGGTTGAAAGATGCGCTAGGAACTTTTGGTATAATAAGCTCGGTAACTAATCCTTTTTGCGATACATGCAATCGCATACGCTTAACAGCTGACGGTAAAGTGAAAAATTGTTTGTTTTCTGAAGGTGAAACGAATATTCTTGGCGCGCTGAGGACAGGTAAAGAAATAGAACCACTTATTCGTCAAAGTATCTTTGCGAAGCACAAAGAGCGTGGAGGCTTGCCTGATTTTTCAAATGAAAGTGTGGAGTCGCATAAGAACAGATCAATGATTACAATTGGCGGTTAAGCATGGAATACCAGTACTTATTTTACATTCTACTCCCAATTATTGCTTTCATTTACGCTGCTGTTGGTCATGGAGGTGCAAGTGGCTATTTGGCGATGATGGCCATCTTTGCCTTTTCTCCTGAAGTGATGAAACCTACGGGTTTACTGCTCAATTTATTTGTAGCTGGGATTTCCTTCTACCATTATTGGCGTAATGGTAATTTCAATTGGAAATTATTCTTGGTATTTGCCTTGGGTTCCATTCCTATGGCTTTTGCTGGTGGGGTACTAGAAATAGAAACGCATTGGTACAAAGTGATACTCGGAGTTTTACTTGTTTTTGCAGTGCTGAAAATGCTCAATGTTTTTGGAAGTGATTCAAAGGAAATCCGCCCAATAAAATGGGGAGAAGGTACACTTGTAGGAGCGATAATCGGATTCTTTTCTGGACTAATTGGTATTGGTGGTGGAATCATTTTAAGTCCCGTGATCTTGCTTATGAAATGGGGGGACATGAAAACAGCAGCAGCCGTTTCTGCGCTGTTTATTTGGGTGAATTCTGCATCAGGGTTAATTGGCCAAATGTCTATTGGTGTAACATTCGATAAAGATATTTGGATATATGTTGCCCTAGCTGTTTTTGGAGGGTTCCTAGGAGGATACGTAGGCAGTAAAAAAATGGAAAATAAAGGACTTCGCTACCTGTTAGCTTTTGTTCTACTCTTAGCGAGTATCAAATTAATAGTTCTTTCATAACGATGGATATTTAAAATAACATTGTCTAACGCCAATGTGCAACAAATCGTATCTACTTTGTTATTTTTAGAGGATGAAATTATTTGATTCATTTTCGCTCAGTGGTGCTGAATTAACTTCGAGGATTGTCATGGCTCCCTTGACAAGAAGAAGAGCTACCAGAGAACATGTCCCCGTTGATTTTATGGCAAATTATTATGGTCAGCGAGCAGGAGCTGGATTAATCATTGCGGAGGGAACATCTCCATCACCAAACGGGGTCGGATATTGCAACATGCCAGGATTGTACACGAAAGAGCATGTCCAAATGTGGAAACTTTGTACAGCGGCAGTTCATGAAAATGGAGGTAAAATATTCTTACAAGTAATGCATACAGGTAGAATTGGCCATCCAGCTAATTTGCCTGAAAATGCAAAGTTACTTGGGCCATCTGCTATTCCACAAAAGGGAGAGATAAGTGTTTACGATAAGGAAGAAAAGCAGCCTTATCCAACTCCAGGAGCTATGACATCAGAAGAAGTAGCAGAAGCTATTCAGGAGTTTAAAGCTTGTGCTAGATTAGCAGATGAAGCTGGATTTGATGGTGTGGAGATTCATTCAGCACATGGTTATTTACCGAATCAATTTATCAATCAATCAAGTAATGTAAGGACGGATAATTATGGCGGTAGTCGTGTCAATCGAATGCGGTTTTTGCTTGAAGTGATTGATGCATCAATTGATGAAATCGGATCAGCTAAAGTTGGGTTGCGTATTTCTCCTTTTAGTTACGCCGATATGGAAGAAGATCCGGATGAACTTGAGGGATTATATAAAGAACTGGTTGTAGAATTAAACGCCAGAAATTTGGCGTATTTACATTTGAGCCACATGGGTGAGCCCGATCCAAGGAAGTTTAAGCTTTGGAAGGAAATAAGAGAAATTTATAGAGGTAACTTAATTTTATGTGGCGATTTTACGAAGGAATCTGCAGAAAAGGCATTGGAAAATAACGAAGCTGATTTAATTGCATTTGGTAGAGACTTTATTGCCAATCCTGATTTGGTTGAACGCTTTAAAAATGGCTGGCCCCTCGAAGAAAGAGATAGAACATTTTGGTATACACTCGGCAATAAAGGGTATACAGATTATAAAAACTACAATGAATAATAAAGAGTATATGAAGCAGATTTTAGCGACACTGATTATTTTAATTGGATGCGGTTTTTCAAACGCTCAAGGTTTAACAACAGCAGATTACAAAAAGGAGGAGGTTTATGTCACAATGCGTGATGGAGTGAAACTCCATACGACCATCTATTCCCCAAAGGAACCAAAAGAAAAGTATCCTGTTTTAATGATACGGACGTGTTACAGTTCTGCACCTTACGGACCAGATACCATGCCAGGTAAATTAATGCACAACCCTGATTTGGTCGCGTCTGGATATATTTTCGTCAAACAAGATGTTAGAGGAAGATGGATGAGCGAGGGAGATTTTGAAAACACGAAACCACCTTATTCGTGGAAGAATAAAAAGGCGACAGATGAAGTAACGGACTCATACGATACGTATGATTGGCTATCAAAAAACCTGAAGCATTTTAATGGAAATATTGGCCAATACGGTAATTCTTATTTAGGTTTCACTTCACTTGTGGCATCAGTCACCGGACATCCAAATCTAAAAGCTGTTCTCGCGATGGCGCCTGTTACAAATTTTTACTTTGAGGATTTCAATCGCTATGGATTGTATGGTATGAATTACATGCCGGTGATGGATGTTTTTGGAATTCAAAAAACAGAACCAACTTCGGAAAGCTGGTACAATGTGGTGAATAAAAATTTCATGTATGATTTGGAGCATGGTTTGACAGCAGATTATTATGATTACTTCTTGGAAAGAAAAGCTTTGAGCAATGCCTCCGACTTAATTGATTCAACGAATTTTTTCTGGAAAAACATCAAAGCACATCCAAATTACGATGCTTATCGACAAGAGCGAAATTGGATTCAATACCTAAAAGAGAGTAAGTGCCAAACAATGGTTGTCGGTGGATGGAATGATGAGCAAAATCTTTACGGTATACTTAATTCCTTCAAGAAAATGTACAAGGATGCACCCGATGCAAAAGCACAATTGGTTTTAGGACCTTGGTCGCACGGACATCCTCAAAGAAGGTACGGTGATTACTATTTGGGCGATATCTACTATGGAAAGGACCTTTCTAAAAATTACCAAGAGCAAATTGAGTTCAAGTACTTTGAGAAGCATTTAAAAGGAAGAGGAGAGGCTCCAGCATTTAGAGCGCATGTTTTCGATACAGGTAAAAAAGAATGGGTTGATTTTATGGATGACCCTTTCGACGATGACCTTGAGCAAATGACTCTTTATCTGAATCCAAACGGAAATTTATCAGCAACAGAAGCAGGTGGATATAAAAAATACACTTCTGATCCGAAGCATCCAGTTCCATTTATTGAAGATGATGACTTTCATGTGATGGCTCCGAAACATTATATGACAGATGACCAGCGTTTTGTTTCGAAACGGCCAGATGTCTTAACATACATAAGTGATCCATTGGCTGATGCAGTTACTGTTCAGGGTGAAATCGAAGCTATCCTTCAATTCGCAACAGACCATCAAGATGCGGACTTATATGTGAAATTGATTGATGTATTTCCTATGGATAGAGCGCCGGAAGAAACGGACAAAGAGGGTGTTAAAATGAATGGGTTTCAACATTTAGTGCGCTGTGGATATATTCGTGGACGTTATCGAAACTCATTTGAAAAACCAGAAGCCTTTAAGGAAAATGTGGTAGAGGAGGTTGAAGTGCCTTTGTTAGAAGTGTTGCATACCTTCAAACCTGGTCATCGGATAATGATTCAAATCCAAAGCTCAATGTTCCCCTTATTTGACTTAAATCCTCAGAAATACGTCGATAACATTTATGAAGCTACGGATGCCGATTTTGAATCAGCGGAGCACAAGGTGTTTGGAAAAAGTAAAGTGGTGCTGCCAATCAAGAAATAATCTCTTTCACGCGACCAACTTTTCCATCATCTAGCATTACTTTAATTCCGTGAGGATGAAACTTACTATTTGTTAGGATCCGTTTCACAAATCCGTGTGTTAGCTCTCCCGTAGATTGGTCTTTTTTCAAGACCACTTCTACTTCAAAACCGATTTCAATATTTTCCCTTTTTCTTCCTGGCATTGTTCGAAGATAGAAATTAATACAAATCACTTAAAACTTACTATCTTTAAATACATGCAAAATTGTCTCTCAAAAGCACTCTTTATTTCGTTGGTCTTCATTGGTCTTGCATCGTGCTCTGGTGAAACAAGAGAGGTAAAAAGAGCTTTCTATTATTGGAAGGCAGGGGATTTAAATAATTATGAAGCCCATTTTTTCGAAGAAGCCAAAGCGGAAAAATTGTACGTGAAAATTTTTGAAATCACGAATGACGATTTGCAAGGTTCAATCCCTATTGCAAAAAGCTACATGAAACTTTCAACAGAGTTTATCAAAAGCACGGAGATCGTTCCATGCATATTTGTAGAAAATGATGTTATTTCAAAGTCGACCGATGAGCAATTGATAGATTTGGCAGAGAACACGGTTTTTCTTGTAAAGAAATTTCTAGATGATAAATTGATAAAAAATTCAGCTGATAAAATCAGATGCAATGAATTACAAATCGATTGCGATTGGATGGAATCCAGTAAAAATCAATATTTCAAATTTTTAGAAGCAATAAAAAAACATTGGGATAAAGAACTTAGCTGCACACTTAGGCTATATCCGTATAAATTCGAAGAGCTTATGGGAGTGCCTCCTGTGGACAAAGTGATGTTACTTTGTTATAATTTATTGGATCCAAGAACGAACAATGAAAAGAATTCAATTCTTGATTTACAAGAGCTCGAGAAATACATTGTCACAGACAAAACATATCCATTACCATTGGACATAGGCTTGCCGACCTATTCTTCTTGTTATCAGTTTTCGAATGGACAATTTGATGAAATTTCGCACGGAGTATCTTCCAATCTGGAACAAGCATGTCTTCCGAGTGATGATTATCTTTGGTATACAGTCAAAACGGATACCTCTCTCGATTACCATTATTATAAAAAAGGTCAACGGTTAAAGATTGAACGGGTGACTGCAGAAACATTATTGGCAGCGACTAAATTAATTGTTGAAAATATTGAGCTCGCTGAAGTGCCCACTGTAGCACTTTATCATTTAGATGAAAACGAATTAATAAATTATAACCATGAGACACTGGACTCTATCTATTTGCTGTTTAATCAGCGTTAATATTACTTTGGCTTGTGGGGGTTGGGACCCCTTCGGTGAAGATATTCGCTTTAGTATTTTAAACCCACGTCTATTTGATGATGGGGGAATGTCTGAGTTCTATTATTCCACAGATTATCTTGCAGAAATGTATGTACATGAGCCAAGCAGCGATCGAAATGTTGATGATTGGTTAGGAGTTGTGAATGGTGAAGTGAGCAAAGAAGATGTGTTTGAAGCAATTTATCGCCTATCTGCAAAAGAAATTGTTGATGTAAAACATAAAAATGCTTTTGTTCAGAAAATGCTTGCATTGGGCAAAAAAGCAGAGTTGGAATACTTGGCTTTTGCCAAGAATTATTCTTACCTCAATGCCATGATGAGTGATCCTTGGGAAAGAAATGCTGGTGATATCAGTAAGAAAAGAGGTCAAGCTATCGGAGTTGCAATGCGGAAGGCTATGGCACAGACGGATAATACCTTAAAACGACGATACGCATTTGTCGCCATTCGTTTAGCCTTTTATCAGAACTCGGGTAATTCTGTAACGGACTTGTATCAGAAATTCTTCACTAATGCTGATGAATTGACGATAGATCGGTGGGCAAAATATTATTACTTGCACAACACACCGGCGAGTGCTGAAAGGAACTTACAATTAGCTCAATTATTTGAAACGACACCATCCAAACGTCATGGCATTTTCGTTTTGTTTGATAGAAAAATTGATGTTGATGATGTCATTAATTTGGCAAAGTCGAATAAGGAAAAGGCCAATGTTTGGGCCATGTACACCTACCGCGAAAGGAGTCGTCAGTTAGTTCAAATCTCAGAGATATACGAACTGGACCCTAACAATGCGATTCTACCCTTTTTAATAATAAGAGAGATCAATAAGTTAGAAGATTGGATACTTGCTCCAACCTATACCGCTTTTGCGCCAGTTATGCGGCCAGGTATTGATTCATGGTCTTCAACGGATTTGATGAGAAAGGAAGCTGTTGAATCGGACATTGCTTATGCGAAAACGTTTTTGGATTGGATGAAGCGCAGTGAAAGCGGAATGGACAAGGAAATAAATGCGAGTGCAGTTTCTATTCTGCAATTTATTTGCGGGGATCCTGCTGCTGCAAGCCAAACCATGAAAAATGCATCTTTCAAAAGTGAAGAATTGAAAGCTTGGCAAAAGCGCGTGCAGGAAATGCTAAATGTTGCGGCTAATGAAAATGCTCAGCTGCAATCAATCGACTTATCGATATTCTTGAAGGATGATGTGGAAGGTCGAGAACAACTTGTTTTTCTGATGGGTAGAGTGTTTGAGTTTAGGAATAAACTCAGTGAAGCTGCTATTTTGTACAGCGGAATGAATGGGGAAAGTTACTCTTGGGAGTGGTTTGTTTGGGCTGAACCTAAAGGAAGAGCAACGTATAATGTTTCCTATTACTTTGATTACTTCGATTATTTTGATGCCAATTATGAGGCGAAAGATGTGCAAGAAATTCTATTGCTGGCAACAACCTTATCAGAGAAGGAGGGTGATTTGAAAACGTTAGCTGATAAAGTCCTTGAGAACAAGCTTGAATTGATGGATTTAATTGGTACAAAGTATCTTCGTCAAAATGAATTGTTGAATGCGCTCAATGCGTTTAAAAGGGTCCCTGAGAGTTACTGGAGTTCAGAAGACAATGCATACAGTCAGTATTTGGCTGCAAATCCATTTTATGCCAACTTCTATTCTTCTCATAAGAAAACAGAGGGAGATACCATTTCTTACACAAAGTCAGAAATAGCTGAAGAACTTTATCGTTTAATCGAATTGTCAAAAACACAAGTCGGAAACGCAAAGGCGAAAACATACTTCTCTATTGCGAATTGTTATTTCAATATGACAACTTATGGCAATTCTTGGATGATGCGCAGATCTTGGTGGTCTTCAAATGCCTACAATACTGTTTATGTTGACAGTGATGAATTTAATAAATGCCTAAAGGCGAAAGAATATTATCTGGCTGCATCTGAGGCCGCTGAAAAGGAAGAGTTTAAAGCTGTTTGCCTGCGTATGGCAGGTCGATGTGAATCTTATAAGTTGTACTTTGATGAGAAGTACGACTATGATTTTGATTATGAAAAAGAAGGTGGTTATCGAGAGTACATGTTCAACAAGAACAAGTACTACAAACAACTTGATGATGCGTATCCAAAATGGCGAGATGAGTTAGTGACCAATTGCCATTCGTTTAATCGATTTTATCATTCCATCTAATGGAAATAAAAAAGCAGCATTGACTTCAATGCTGCTTTTTTTATGAATAGTGGTAATGTTTATTCGAACACAATTTTTTCTGTTCTTTGAATTCCGTTGGCATCCGTAATCACTACTAAGAATTGTCCTGAACCAATTTTATCTCGATTCAACACAAAGCTTTGAGCTGGGGCAAATGTAGCAACCTCACGACCAAACATATCTTTCACACTTAAAGCATATGCATCTTCCGTGTTTAATTCAATGTTAATCAAATTTGCTGATGGGTTAGGATAGATCGCAGCCTCAACAACTGAAGTTTCATCAACACCTAAGCCACAAAAGAATAGCGTATATAAATTAGAAACTTCCAAAGGCGCATTTGCTGCTTGTAAAGGAGTTTCTGTACATCCCATTTGATCCACTAAGAAGTCACGTACAAAGTTGATTGTAGTATCCATGTATTGTGCGTTTCCAGCATAAACTGCATGTCCAGCACCGTAATGCGAATAAGTAGACTGAGTTATACCGACAGCGTTTGCTTGCTCGTACAACATACGAGAACCATCCATGTATAAAATATCAAAAACAGATACACTTGCAGGACCTCTGTTATAAGGTACTGTTCCATCATTTGTTCCATGCAAAGAGCAAAATGGAATATCACCGGCTTCTAACCAACCGTAACTCGCTAAAGCTCCGCATAGGTTAATTACACCAACTACATCAGTTGAATAACCTGGACTTCCACTTGTACCTTCAAGTCCACCTAAGGCTGTTAAATCAGTCAAATTGATGTATGGTTCTACTTCACACTCTTTGTCTAAATAGGCCATATGCAATGAAGTTACAGCACCTGCAGATGATCCACCAATGAAGATTTTAGTTGTATCAATTTTGTAGGCATTTGCGTTAGCACGATCTGAATAAAAGAACCTTGTTGCGCCTTTCAAATCTTGAACTGCTCTAACTACCGCTTTCACCGCATTTACGGAATCAATTGGCCACATTCCAACGCGGTAATCAATAGAAGCACAAACAAAACCTTTCTTAGCAAAAGCATCAGCTAGTGTTGAAACATCGCTGTCAGTTCGAGTTCCACCGATAAAACTTCCACCATGTACCCAAATAATAAGTGGTCTCTCTAATTCTGTATCTCCTGTTGGTTCATAGATATCCATAAATAAATCCATGTTGGCACCTGTGTAATCATCGTTAGAGCCAAATTGAACTCCACTTGTTACGGTAACAGTAGGAAAAAGATCGGTTGAGTAGCGGCCCAAGTCACATGGAGTTTGCGCTTTCAATCCAAATGATGCTAAAATAATAGCAAAAAAAGTAGTTGTTAATCTCATAGTTGTAGTATTTAGTTAATTAAGGGAACAGAATTCCATCGTATGCGCCTACTTCGGCGAATGGAATTGTTGCTCCGTATTTTGTGTTAATAGCATGAATACATTTGTTTGCTAGCAGTGCCATACCTTTTGGATTGGGATTTCTTCCATCTAGTGAAAAGAAACCACCCGAAACAAATGTATTGGAATAGCTAACACCGTTGTGTACCGTGCCTAAATTTAGTGAATTAAATAAAGAAATAAAATCGGCGACTGCGAATTGATGCGAATTGGCTAAATTATTAATTACAGAATTGAAGGCAGATGTCTTCGTTTTAATCTCATTTATTTCATCAAGAGATAGCACGTATTTATCTGGGATAGGAATAATTGTCCCCATGCCTTCACACTTGATTGAATCGAGAGGAACGCTTAACATGATTAATTCTCCTGGAACTAATTTCCGTACACCAAATGGTTCGGCTGGATCATCTACGGTAAAGGCATTTGTTCCTTCTACAAAGCTTATTCCAAGTGGATTAAAAACCGCATTCATTGTTGCTGCGTTAGCCGAATCTAATTCAAGTCCATTATATGGAATTGTTGTAAAATAAGGAAAGACGGTAATGTCGGGGATATTACATAAAACACCTTTTGCACTCTGAGCAGTTAACGCTGATAATAACAGATCATAGTTTTCTTCAAAACTTCCAGCTCCTGTAGCTGATATAATAGGGTTTGCTGTTCCTCCACTTAAAGCATAATTCAAAATGTCATCCTGACCCAAATCAGCTAAAAAGAAAGTCGGACTGTTGGCCATAACATCATTGATGATTGTGTTGGTTCCTCCTGATGAAAAGCGGTCATAATACATGTTGGAGTAACCAGGAGTAGCCAATTCTGCAACTGAAATACTCGGAATTCCCATATTGTTAAATGGCCCTTGCGATATATAAAGCATATCACTCAATGCTGCAGTATTTCCCTGAGCAGCAAATCGGATTGGGGATAGTGACTCTTCTCCATTACAATCAGTTTTATAACCCATAACTAATTGAGAATTATTGGCCGCATTAATGCCGAGCGTGGTATTTCCAATTAATGGTTGATTATAAGATGAATACTCAACAGATAGTAGTTGCGCTTGAAGGATGGCACCTAGTGAATTCATTTGACCGTCGTATGATAGAGCATCATGTTGATATCCAGCAACTCGATCCCCACCAATTGCTACAAATGAAGAAGCATCAATAGTACCTCCGGTTGATTCTACTTCTATTTTTTTGGGTTTGCAGCTAACAAGTAGCAATGCAAAAGTGACAAGTGTTAAAATTCTCATGGTTAGTAATTATAAGTAAGTGATAAACCAGGTGATAGGACTATCGTTGTGTAAGTTCCACTTAAGTTGGTTTCCAAATTTGTATCGTGCCGTTGAATGCGCGTGAATAGGAAAGAGGAATTCAAGGCGAATTTTTCTGTTAATTTGTATCCTACTCCTACCGTATAATTCAATCGGTTTCCATCAGGTGTTTCTGGAGTAAGATATCCGTCTTGCACTGGAGAAATCGCATAAGTCATTCCAGCTCTTACATCTAGTTTTTTGTTGATGGCATATTCTGCTCCCAAACGAAGCGCAATCGTGTTCTCATAGTTTCTGGCCGACTTGGTATCGTCGAGTGATTCGGTATTGTTCTCATAATCAAAAGCGAGCGTGTCATACGCAGACCAACTCACGTAGTTAACATCAGCAACGATGTTTAAATTTTCCATTGGGTTTGAAGCAAAACTAACGGTTACTACAGACGGCAAAGGCAATGATGAAATGAATTTGCCATCCGGAAATTTTTCATCTAAACTTTCTGGAACAGTAAATGTTGCTTGTCCAGAATTTAGGTTCATGTTCACCCGAGATCGGTAGGTTGCACCTAGCGTTAAAAACTTGGAGGGTGCAAAATAGACTCCAGCATTGTAACCAAAACCACTACCTGTACCTTCAAGTTCAGCGGACCCATAAGTACCATCCATAAATTGTAAGGGTAGATCCTTTTGAAGATTTACCTTTCCATAACTGTAGACAAAACCAGCTCCTATACTCAACTTATCCGTAATTGCATAGCTAACTGTTGGTTGAAAGAAAATAGCCATCAATTGTAAACGGGTTAGTGCAAAACGACCTATCCAGCCATCTTCATAGGATACAGTACTTCCAAATGGTGTATAGACTCCTAGTCCGAATCCAAGTTTACTTTCCTCTTCTTTTTTATAGTTAGCATATACAGCAAATGGTGTACCCATAGGTGAGTTGGTTCTTCCAATTGCGCCGGTGCTGTCTTCTTGAAACATCGTGTTAGCAAATGTTGGAGTCATGCCAACGATCACTTGATTCTTTTTTAGAAATGATAAGCCGGCAGGGTTGTAAAAAACAGTGGAAGCATCGGTAAGATAGGCTGTTCCAGCTCCTCCCATACCTTGTTGAATTTGACCTTGAAAATTTACTTGATATCCCTGTGCCATA
>NODE-459-length-14563-cov-6.82279_pt1 | contig 14563 bp, 10 predicted proteins | sample MGYA00139097_ERZ477577 | MGnify/ENA metagenome assembly ERZ477577 | reverse complement strand
ATCAAGAAGGTCAAAAGATTCTTTTCCATCCCGATCCAGCTTATTAATGAAAATAATCACGGGCGTATTTCGCATGCGGCACACTTCCATTAATCTTTCTGTTTGGGCTTCTACACCATTCGCTACGTCAATAACCAGTATAACACTGTCAACTGCAGTTAAGGTTCTAAATGTGTCTTCAGCGAAGTCCTTATGACCAGGGGTGTCAAGAATATTGATTTGCTTGCCATTATAGTGAAAGGCCATTACAGAGGTAGCAACCGAAATTCCCCTTTGTTTTTCAATTTCCATAAAATCTGAAGTCGCTGTCTTCTTGATCTTATTATTTTTTACTGCTCCAGCAGATTGAATGGCCCCCCCAAATAAAAGGAGTTTTTCCGTCAATGTTGTCTTTCCGGCATCTGGGTGCGATATTATCCCAAACGTTCTTCTCTTTTCAATTTCTTCAGCGTTGCTCATGATTCTGCTTTAATTGCGAATGCAAATGTAGCTATTTGATTCTATTGACTGATAACAGAGTTTGTCCTTATTGAAATTAAAATAGGCTTGTATGAATTCACGTGGTGGACTTCTCGTTCGGTCAGCAATGAATGTTGTATTAGTTGATTTGATTGTAGTTCTATATGAGCTAATAGCAGATTATTATTTACTTGGTTGTTGAGAGAAAACTACTTGCATCGACTCTGATTAATTACGTAAATTTGTATCATGAAGTTTCTATGGATTGTATTGTGTACTTTATTAGCGTTGTCTAGTTATGGACAACAAAGTCCTCAATACAGTCAGTATGTACAGAATCAATATATGTTGAACCCTGCTGCTACTGGAGCATACGATTATATGAGTATCGCTTTAGGTGGCCGAATGCAGTGGACTGGCTTTGAAAATGCTCCTAAAACGTCTTATCTATATTTTTCGGCACCTGTGAATAAGATAGGAGGGGCATCAATGAAAAGGACATATGGAAAAGTAAGAAGAAATAATAAGCATGTGAAGCATCCCGTAATGCGTAGTGGAAAACTGACTCATGCTTATGGTGCTCATTTGCTCGTGGATCAATATGGTCCTTTTCGTATGTTAAAAGCGATGGGTACTTACGCTATTCATTTGCCATTAACTCGTGATTATACTCTTTCTTTTGGAACTAATGTAGGAATCTCAAGCCGTCGTTTTTTACCTGAAAAAGCACAAGTATTAAGCTCTTTAGTCAATACTGGTTTCGAGGATTACACTTATTCTGCGTATACATCAAATCAGTCGGCTCAATATACAATGGATCTTGAAGCCGGGTTATACTTTTATGGTAAAGGTGTATTTGCTGGGTTTTCCGCGAATCAACTTACCGGTGATTTAGTGAAATTTGGCAACAGAACAGTCAATTTTGACCCCAAAATGCACTTTGTTTTTACTGGCGGGTATAAATTCAAACTAAACAACCGGATGACCTTGACTCCTGCTTTGTTGCTGAAATATGTAAAACCAGCACCAATTTCTTTTGAGGGTACTATTCAAATGGATATTCGTGAACGATTCTGGTTTGGAGTTTCATACAGGCATAAGGACGCAATTGTACCCATGTTTGGCGCAACGATCTCCAACATGTTCAAGATTGGTTATTCATATGACTTGAGTATTTCAAAACTAATCAATTACAATAGCGGAGGACATGAGTTGGTTTTAACTCTAATGCTTGGAAGGTCTGAAAATTCTTCTACAAAGTTTTATTAGGAATTCTAAAGGATACCGATGCTCAAAGTCTATTTATACTGAAAAACCGCGTATTCAATATCTCTTCCATTATCTGTTTCAATCTTTGAAGTGATAGGGGTTAACTCTGAATTGCTTTCAAGCATTTCTTTTGTTATTCCTCGTTCAACGACACAGAACCAATTCTCCCATATAATTACATCTCCAGGCATTAAGTTGGATAATATGTCTTCTGTGAGTTCCATATGTCGCTTAGTATCGAAATGATCGATATCAAGGGCCAAGCTTAAATGTGGATGCATATATAGAAAGCGATGCTCAATACCAATTTCTTTTTTGACTTCGTTACTGATCATATTTGCTATTTGCTGATCTTTCGTCAATTCCAAATCTCGTTTCAAATCGATTGCAGCCGGATTAGAGGTAAATGGAAAAATAATTATGTACGCAATAAAAACACTCTGAATGATTCGTTTCGCTACACCGTTCTTTTGGAATAGATCTTCAGTAATGAAATTTAATCCCATGAGGCTTATTATAGCTATTAATGGCATGACCCCTACGAACACGCGTTTCAAGCCCATTGAATTGAATATTCCTAAATACCAAAATAATGTGTGTGCGATGAAAAATGCAGCGAAACATAGGAATATCAAGACTTGAATTTCAGTTGTGGTTATTCTTTTTATCGTTTTCCATAATATGGCTATACATCCAATGCCGAAAAGAATATAAATGGGGATTCCGATAACGTATATAAGTTGTTCGGCATAATGAAACAAACCGCCCTCTCCATATACGCTACTCAAATGTGCATAAGGTATTTTTTTAAATACCCAAAGAATGTCGTGATGAACAAAATAACCTGTAATCGAATATACAACATGACCGAAAATGAGTGCAATTGCTATTTTCCAGTGACGTATTACCATAAAATACACCCCAAATACTCCAAGGATTATTAAGCCTTCAGAACGTATAAACGGTAGGAACGATATCACAAGTGCTGCTGATAAATACTTGTGTCTCAAGACTAAATGAATACCAATGGTTATGAAAAGTGCAAATAATGGTTCTGTCAGCCCTGAAAATGTTAGTGTAAATGTAAGCGGTGCGGCCACAGAAATCAATGCGGCAATTATGGCATTTTTTATTTTCAATTTTTGCGCAACTCGTATCGTGTAGAATAGAGTAGCAGTCATCACTAGCACGTTAAAAACTTTAACCCCAATAAAACCAAATTGAGCAAAGGGACTTGCTAATAATACATATAAAGGTTTTGCCCAATGATTAAAAAAAAGTTCTGGATGAGATGGCGCGTATTTAGCGAATAGGTAATGATGGACGCTATCTCCTGCGTCTCCGGTGCCCTCAAATGAAAACAAAATAGAAGCTGCTAGTAAGGCATAAATCGTTAGGAAAAAATAGATTGCCTTATTATTCATAGAATGAATTCTAAATTTGAAAGTAATGCACTTTTAAATAGTCTAGCTCCTACTTTTTTAAAAATTTCTTCGTGGCAGACGAACCGTTTTCGAATAATAGGGTTATAAAATAGACGCCTTCATTCAAATGAGAAAGAGAAAGAATGTGATTATTCTTTCCCCCAATATTTATTGTATTCATTAATTCTCCAGAGATAGTTGATATAGAAATTGACTTAATTTTTTGTTGGTCAGGACTAGAGATAAATAATTTGTCTCCTGAAGGATTTGGGTGCATACTAAAGTCAACCTTAAGGCTCTTTTCAAGAAGACCCGTTGTAGATGGGTACTCAATAAGGTAATAAAGTGTGTTTTGATCATTTACATCATTCCATTGACCCTTTATCCCCAAAGGCCAGTCAGTTATAGCAAAACCAAGTCCATCTTGTCCCGTGCCAAAATCATCGGGTTCGTTTCCCCAATTGTTAAAGAGTCCACCAACTTGATTTCCTGTTGAAGTTCCTTGCCAAAATTGATCGCCTGAACCAGTGTTGGCTCCGTCCCAAATCCAAGCTCCTTCAGTTGCCATATCATTGCCACCTATCCATACATATGAAGCGCCACCGCCGTCAGGGGCAACTGTGTTCGAAATGTTAATGCCTGCGACATTAACTAGTTGATTGTAGAGCAAGTCTTGTTCTAATCCATTGTTGATTTCTGAAAGTTTACCACCTCGCTCAACTGCACATGCCGCCGCATCTGTCCATGTTTTATTTTCCTTCACTAATTCATATAAACTTCCGTTAAGAGTAAAAGAGAAAATATTAAGTGTATCGGCACATTGTCCATAGACAAAATTTGCTCCTACAAAGAATACCATTGTAAGAAGCCCTTTTTTCAGATTTGTTTTTCGCATAGACCAAAGATAAGGCTTTATTTGGGGATGTACAATTCGTACAAAGAAGTGGGGATAAAGAGTACATATTTCGTTGTCCCTGTATTTGTATCATATTAATTCGTCTTTAGATAGGGTCCTTAATGTGTTAGATATATAATAAACTGATTTAGCTTAAACTGCTGGTAATTGTACACTTAATCATTATGAATTTCTTTTGATTTTTCATAAATTGTCAGTGGGTTATGACCCGAACCCTTGCGATGAAATGCTATTACATCTTTCTGTTTTTTCTAATTGGATTTTCTGCTCCCTCTATTCAGGCACAGAATACCATTTGGGTCGAAGATTTTGATGATGGAGGCGGAGGGAGATGGACACTTGAGAATGCTCCTGGATCATTGACGAATCCAACTCCAACGGGGATAATTGGATTGTCTTATGGAAATAATGCAGTTGTTTCACATGATAATTTTGTGATTAATGATAGGAATACGCCAGAATTGAATAATAATATATCGATTGGAGCTTCCATTATGACTCAGGGGCAATTGGTCCGAGGTAGATATTATGACTGTTCGGCACCAAGTAATTTGCCAAATCCTTTTATAAAAGCTGCCCAACCTGGTCCTAATCAGAGTCTACATATAACTGTATAATTTATCAGAAAAGGACTTTGAAGCGGGTTCTGGTATCAGTAATTTAGACTCTTTCTTTTTTCTTTTTTCTCAAATTCGTTAGTTTCGTATATTCAAATTCAATAACAATGATTATACCTACGAAGAATTCACTATTCGCCCTATCTGCGGCTTTAGTAATGGGGAGTACAATCCAATCGGTCTATGCGGCTGATCAAGGTCCTTCTCAAACAATCACACTAGAAGATCAAATTAGCCAAGATTGGACTTTCGTTCAGCAAATCGATGGGATTTCTATTTCTTTTTCTACGATTATCGTTGACGAGGTACGCTTTCTCTCTGTAAAATTCGAAAATACGAGTTCCGAGAATGCTGATTTCATCTGGTCGATGACAAAAAACAACGAAATGTTGAGAATCACGGAAGATGAAATGGCCGAAGCTCGTGTTGAACTCCATTCAATGAAATCTGAAATCTATGATGGTTCTTACCTCATCGAACTGACAGATGATGATCAATTCTCAGATTTTATCGTTTCAATCAAACCTACTAAACACTAAAGAGATGAAGAAAAATTTACTTAAAATCACATTTGGATTGTCGTTGCTCGCGTTCTCGCAAAACGCCAATGCGCAATGTCCAGAAATCACCTGTGTTCCAGACATTACAGCAAGTACAGATTCTGCGATGTGTGATGCCATCGTGACGTACGCTTTACCAACGGCAGTTGACACCTGTCTCCCAGCTTCCTCTCAAACATTCACTTATACAGGAGCTCAACAAACATTTGTTGTGCCTGCGGGGGTGACAAGCATTTCAGTTGACGCTTACGGCGCTCAAGGAGGAAGTTTATCTCCGACAACAAACGTGAACTACGGAGGACGAGTTCAGGCTGATCTACCAGTAACTCCAGGAACAACAATATATATCTACGTCGGTGAACAACCTACTGGATTAACTGGAGGCTTTAACGGCGGTGGAACTGGAGAAACTGCTGGAATCGGTGGTGGAGGTGCATCCGATCTTCGAATAGGAGGTACAACTTACAATGATCGCGTAATTGTTGCCGGAGCCGGCGGTGGTGGTGGTACTTGGAACGGCGAAGAAGTTACTGGTGGTGCTGGCGGTGGTCTAGTTGGTGCAAATGGTTATCGAGGTAATTTCGTAACAGCTCCAGGTGGAGAAGGCGGAACCCAAACTCTTTCTGGTAACGGAACGTGTATCTCATTAAACAACCCAGCGTGTTCAGGCGGATTTGGATTCGGCGGTACACCAACTGGTTGTGGTTGTCAAGTATACGGCGGCGGCGGCGGCTGGTACGGAGGTGCAGGAAGTGGAAACTGTCGCGGTGGTGGCGGTGGAAGCAGCTACACTGATGGAACAGCAACGAACGTTGTCCACACTCAAGGAGTGAGAATGGGGAACGGAGAAATCACCATTTCATGGGCTGGAGGAACAACAACAATTACTCAAATTGCTGGACTACAAAGTGGCTCTACTTTCCCAATCGGAACAACAACAAATACCTTTACTGCTGAAAGTGGTGGTGCAGTTGATACTTGCTCATTTGTTGTCACAGTTGTTGACAACCAAGCTCCAACGGTTACATGTCCAACAAACGTTGAGATCTGTGAAGGTGGAACAGTTTCTGGGACCACACCTTCAAGTTCTGATAACTGCACTGGTGAAACTGTAACATACAACACGACAGGTGCAACGGTAACAAGTGGAACTGGTTCTGTTGATGGCGTATCATTCAACGCTGGAACAACAACTGTTTGGTACATCGTGACAGACGCTGCTGGAAACCAAGATAGTTGCTCTTTTGACGTAAGTGTGAATCCACTTCCTTCTGTGATTCTTGATGCATTCAGTCAAGATACAATTTGCAACTACAACAGTCCTGTACCGCTTCCTGTTGGAACTCCGGCATCAGGAACATACGCTGGATCAGGTATTAGCGGTTCAAACTTCGATCCATCAACTAGTGGGAACGGAACGATTTTCATTTCGTACACGGTAACAGATTCACTTGGATGTACAAATTCAGACTCAACAGCAATTTTTGTGGATGCTTGTGTGGGGATGGATGAGTTCAATCCATTATCGAATATCGCAGTATTCCCAAATCCATCAAGTGGTTTGGTTACGATTTCTCATGAAGACATGAATGGTTCATTTGACTATACAGTGACTACGATTAATGGAAAAGTGGTTCGTAAAAAGATGAATTCTACTGATGAAAACGTGACTATTGATTTGAGTAATAAACCAAATGGTACTTACTTAATTCATATCGAAAGTGGACAGTTCCAACGAACGTTAAAAATCGTAAAAGACTAGTTCAATTTTAATTGATAATTTCAAGTCCCGCTGAACTTTGTTTGGCGGGACTTTTTTATTTCGTATCCATGACTGAACTTCTCGACAGCACAATAAAGAAAAGAACTGTTCAGGATGATTTTTCAAATATTCAAGATCGAATTCATCATTTTTACATTGACGGTTTGATAGTCCTGTTCGAATCGTTCAGCTTATTATTAAACCCACAATCAACATAAGGTTCGGTGGCAATGACTCAGTTTTCTATATAGTTCTAATCGGGTTCTACTTCCTATATTACTCGGCCTCTAGTATTTTTTGAGGATGTACAATTCGTACAAAGAAGTGGGGATAAAGAGTACATATTTCGTTGTCCCTGTATTTGTATCATATTAATTCGTCTTTAGATAGGGTCCTTAATGTGTTAGATATATAATAAACTGATTTAGCTTAAACTGCTGGTAATTGTACACTTAATCATTATGAATTTCTTTTGATTTTTCATAAATTGTCAGTGGGTTATGACCCGAACCCTTGCGATGAAATGCTATTACATCTTTCTGTTTTTTCTAATTGGATTTTCTGCTCCCTCTATTCAGGCACAGAATACCATTTGGGTCGAAGATTTTGATGATGGAGGCGGAGGGAGATGGACACTTGAGAATGCTCCTGGATCATTGACGAATCCAACTCCAACGGGGATAATTGGATTGTCTTATGGAAATAATGCAGTTGTTTCACATGATAATTTTGTGATTAATGATAGGAATACGCCAGAATTGAATAATAATATATCGATTGGAGCTTCCATTACGACTCAGGGGCAATTGGTCCGAGGTCGACATTATGACTGTTCGGCACCAAGTAATTTGCCAAATCCTTTTATAAATGCTGCCCAACCTGGTCCTAATCAGAGTCTACATATAACTGCATATTCTACATGTGCTACCCTGTTGTATGCAGGTACACCTCAATCTGATGATTGGAATTGTATATCCGATCCAGATAATGGAGATGTTCAAACTGAAACGGAGCAAATAGCATATTTGAATAATAATATTGATGCTTCTGGCGCCTGTAATTTAGTTTTAACTGCGGATTTCTTTCTTGGAGGTGATTCTGATGGGATTAAAGCACACGGGACAATATTGTATAGTGTAGATGCTGGTATTACATGGCAAATATTGGAAGATAATCTTTCCAGTTGTTCGCACTTTTTAGCTGGAACATGTAACAATTGGTTCAGGAGATCTTTTCCTTTTCCTGCAGACGCAAACTATCAAAACGATCTACGTATAGCTTTTCGTTGGTTTGACGATGGTGACATTGATAACACGGGTGATTATGCTCTAGGGGCAAGTTTCAATGTTGATAATGTTATCATAACTAAATGTGATCCACCTGCGGCTAATTTTACGGTAGATCATACCGCAGGGTGTAAAAATGAGACATTCGTTTTTACTGATCAGAGCGTAGTCGCAGATGGTTACTATACTAATTGTACAAGTTTGTTGACAGGGATGTGTGATATAACTTCTTGGGCTTGGAGCATAAGTCCAGCGACATTTAATTATGTTAATGGTACAAATGCGAATAGCGAAAATCCGGAAGTCGAGTTCACTGCGAATGGAAATTATTCAATAACACTAATCTCTAGTAGCTGTGGAGGAGGGGGTACTCATGTGGAAAATAATCTTATTATTATTGATGATTGCCCTCCAAATGCAAATTTTATCAGCACACAATATTCTGCTTGTGCAATTCCTTCAGCGGATCAAGATACGGTTTCATTTTTGGATTTAAGTAGTACGCCTTCAACACCGATTACGACATGGTCTTGGTCTTTTATACCTGCCACAGTCACATATAGAAATGGAACCAATTCAAGTAGTCAAAATATAGATGTGACTTTTGATGCAATTGGCACATATCAAATTGAGCTGACAGTGTCAAATTCGGAAGGGAGTGATACTGAAACGAAAATCGCTTATATAGAAGCGATTGATTGTAACTGCGGAGGAGGTGGTGTTGTGGGGTCGGTGACGGTCTTTGAAGAAGATTTTGATGGGAATGGAGGGACAGGAAGTAATTGGACTAATAGTCCTTTGAATAATACTATTGGTGCACAAGGGGATCAGCCTAATGTTTGGTACATAAGTGATTCGGAGAATGGGAATTCTGCTGGTCAATGTGGCTCGGCTGGGAGTGGTGATCAGAGCCTTCATGTGGGATCAACTTCTCTTGGAGATTTAGGGGCAGCATACGATGCCGGGGGACTATGTGGCATTTTTTGGTGTGTTGATTCAGATGTTCGCTCATTTTCGAACAATATAAGTACTGTAGGGGTTACAGGATTGGTGCTTAATTTCAATTACCTTGAAGAAGGTGAAGGAATTGATGATAATGCAATAGTAGAATACAGTACGAATGGTGGAGGGGCATGGACTACTCTAGTGGATACTCCTAAACCCGGATTAGGTGGTTGTGCCCCACAAGGACTTTGGACAGCATATTCAATTCCACTGCCAGTGAGCTGCGAAGGGATCTCTAATCTTCGTGTGGCATATCGTTGGATGAATAACGATAATGGATCGGGCTCAGATCCTTCTTTTGCGGTTGATGACATCACTATAGTAGGTACAGGAACGGGAGCTGGGCCTGCTAATACTTGGGAAGGAGATGTTAGTAGTGTTTGGAGTGTTGGAGGAAATTGGTCATCAGGTGTTGTGCCGAATTCTACAACAGATGTTTTGGTTCCTGCAACTGTTTGTGGAGCATGCCAAATGCCTCAAATAAACGCGGCAGCAACAGCTAGAGATGTGTGCAACTTTGGGGTTATAACGATCAACAATGATAATACACTAACAATTGATAGAGATTTACTGAATGAGGGAGAAATAACGACCACCACGACATTGCAACCACCTGATGTCATTTTTGCGAATACTCCATCAATTTACAAAGGCAGTGGTACATTATATGATGTTGATATCTCATTAGGATCGAGCGATCTGACGCTTGAAACTAATATGCGACCCCGTTCCATGGATATTTCCACTCCTGGAACTTTTGATATGGATGTATATACGCTTTCAGTCAATCGGGATTTATCGAAATCTGCTGGTGTCTTTCTGGCAATCAACGGCGTTGTAGAATTTGTTGATGCTTGTGTTGCATGCTTAGATCAATCAAATGTCACGGACGTTACCATAAATGTTGATCAAATTTTTGGTGATATGTTGGTTAATAAATCCCCTGGGATTAAAGCTTCATTTCAGAGTGGATTTAATTATACATTGAATACGCCGAAAACATTAACAATTCAAAATGGTGTACTGGATGCCAATACATTTACCTTGAATGGAACTGGAAACTTAACGATGACGGGAGGTGAATTACAATTGGCGAAATGCGCTACTGTTTTACCAGAACTGACAGGTGTTTATAATTTACCAGCAGGTAAAATTAGATTTGATGGTCTTTGCGCTCAGACAGTGAAACAAACAAGTATAGTTGGGACGGATTACTTCAAAGTGCAATTCGATGGTGTAGGAGTTAAAACTTTGGCTGGCAATACTATTGTTTCAGATAGTTTATTATTTACGCTACCAACTGGATTAGGTAGTTATATCAATGCAGGTTTGGATACATTATTCGTTAGTAATAATAATGCGGGTATCGTTTCACATACTGGAGGACATGTTTTGGGTCATTATAATCGGGCCTATACTCCTTCTGGTGGTGTTTATACCTTCCATATTGGGAGTGATAATTCTGATGGAGAAACTTATTTTGAGCCATTGCGTTTTACGCCTAATGTATTGACAGGGAATTCGCAAGTAACAGCTCGCTTTCTTGATTTAACACCAAATCCAACATTTGTATTACCCAATATAATATTTGGTTTCCCATTTGCACCGGATACTGTGGAGCAAGTTGAAACTGAAGGTTATTGGCATATGAGTGTAAAGAACAGTGTTCTAGGTGGTAATTATACGGCTTCTGTTAGCCCCGATGTCACTTATTGGACATTTGCTCAGCCATGGGGGACTGGATCCCACACTTTGCTTAAGCAAGATATAGAAGGTGATGCGTGGGATTATACAGCAGGAGGTGCTCGTGTCGATGATTCTACGACGATGACTTTTTCAGATTTCTCTAATTATGCTCTAGCATTCACTAAGAATGGTCCCTTGAATCCGCTGGCGGTAGAGTTAATAGGCTTCATTGCGAACTGTTCGGAAACTAAAGTTCAGTTTTCTTGGGCCACAGCAACTGAACAGAATTCACATAGTTTTAGGATTGAGCAATCATTCGATGGTAGTTCTTTTGATATAGTTGCCGTGGTTCCAGCTGCAGGAATGTCTTCTCAACCGATACAATACACTTATGAATTGGATCGAACGATTGAAGCATACTATAGGTTGAGTGAGAGGGACATGAATGGTGTAATTAATAATCATGGAACAGTGCATGTTGATTGTGAAAATGAAAATTCTTTTTCTGTAGATATCTATCCTAATCCAAGTACTGGTATAGTAAACCTGAATGTCTTTACAGAGAAGGTAGGTGAGGGAGAGATGCGTATTTTAAATATGACAGGGGAAGAGGTGTATCTGTCTGAATTCGATATTGTTAGTGGATTTAATCTGAGCACACATCATTTAAATTTAAGCTCGGGAATATATCTTGTGTTAGTCGAGGTAGGCGACCAAAAGAAAGTCGTTAGATTCAATCTGATAGATTAGTAATACTAGAATCGTGTTGATCAGGAGACAAAAAAAATAAATGGATTTATAATTGAAACTTATTAATGACAGGATTGGCATACATTTGAAGAAAGTAGGGCTTTAAATCTTCATTAATTTGTTCGTATTTGTCATCGAATTCTTTTCTTTTTTGCTCGATCATATTTAAATCAACATTTAATCCCCTTAAATCCGGACCAATTGATGTATCGCTGATTTGAAGATGTTCATATGCCAGGTAGTTTGATGGGTGGAGTTTGTAATTAAGAATGATTTGTTTGTCTATTTGCTGTGCAATATTTACTGGGTCATCATCACTAGCAATAATTTCTGTTCCAAAACTCAAATAAATAGTTCCTTTCTCACCATTCATGCCTGTTGAAATACTCAATACATCACTTTTTTCGTCTTTTTCAAAGTGTCCGTATTTATCGATTTCGAATAATTCTCTCGCCTTCATCTCGGCACATGGGTCATATTCATATGAAATTGAAACCGGTACTATACGAAGTTTATCAATCGAATCTTTTAAAGACATTTTTGGCGTAGAATCCCTATTCGCTAAGTGGAGCATTTTTAGAATGGTAGGATCAGTTTTGTCAATGCCATTTTTCGCTCTCCCTTCTCTTTGTGCAATCCATAAATTATTCCCTTCCTCTAACGAATAATTCACGTATTGCGATAGTTGTTTTGATGCCAATAACTTCTCTCTTCCTTGAACCGATCTTTTAACAATAAAGCTTTTATTCAATCGCATTAAATCAGAAATGTATTCTTTTTTAAGAAGATTGTCTCCAATCGCAATTTCTACAGTTCCATGAACAGAACGACGCAGTAAATAACTAATCAGAGCAGGATCCATTACTATATCACGATGATTACTGATGAACAAATGAGGCGTTTCCTGCGTTAATTCACTCAGCCCTGATTCAATAAGGCCAGATGTCGTTGTTTCAAGAATTTTCTGAACATAAATTGCGATTACTTCTTGTACTTCAGTGATGGAATTAATTCCGCTTAATCTAATAGATAGAGATCTTTTGACGAGTTTTTTGGCTAACCATGGGAACCATTTGTTCAGTCGTGGAAGTTGAAATTTAGCGATAGCATTGAAGAACTCATGGTTTTTTAGCAATCGATCAATTACCTCTCTTACTTCAGTATCTCGGTATGGTCTAATGTCGTCAAAGTTTTCCATAATGTTTATTATCTCTAAAGTCCAATCAAGACTGTGTTTTGTTGCGACTAATTGTTGAGGGATACATTTCCATTCACTTAACCAACTACCAAATTTTATTAGCTAAAGATAAGAAAAAGCGTAGACGACTTAATATGAAAGTGATTCGTCAATAACAGTTTTCTAGAGGGTGGTGTACATTTATGTGCCCGACTAGACTCTTCTTTTTCAAAGAAACGGGTACTTAAGTTGTCTTATTTATACCAAGAATATGTTTGTGTATTTGAAGTGAAGGCTGCTATAGTTTATGCACCTTGTTAGTCATGGTTCTTGTCTTTAAGTAATAGATACCTTTACTTAAGTTGTACAAATCAATAACTACTTTCTCTTCATGGTTTTCTGTAATCATAGAATGACATGTTACATTTTGACCTAAGTAATTGTAAATTTTAATATCCTCTAATTCAAAAGAATTTCCCTCAATGGTAATTAATCCATTAGTAGGGTTGGGGTAGATTTCTACATTAGATTCTAGTTGGTTTTCCAACAAGTTAATACTTTCAGTTTGAGAGTATGAATATTTTCCGTCAAAGTCAGTCTGTTTTAAGCGATAGTAAGAGGTATTTCTATATGGACTTTCATCAAGTGCTTCGTAATTTAATATTGCCGTTGAATTCCCTGCACCATTTCTAATTTCTACTACCTCCCAATTAATACCGTCTACGGATCGCTCTATAGTGAAGTAATCGTTGTTAATTTCAGTTGCTGTCTGCCAATCTAATTTAACATCATTATTAGCTGTTTTTTTTGCTTTAAAAGAAGTGAGTTCGGTAGGTAAAGGAACATTTAAGGTGAATCCATCTAGACCAACATATGCATAGTATGATCCAAAAGTGCTGGTGTGTTTGGCTTCTAAAGTCATGGTGGCTGCCGTTGCTGTAAAGGGCATTGTACAAAGAACCCAGGTACTAGCTACCATTGGAATTGTATACATCTGTGAGGATGCACCAATTGTAATCGTAGGTGTCGCTGGACTATTGTTACAAATACTTGTTCCTGTTCCAAAGCAAGCTGCGTAAAAATAAAGAACATACGATTGACCAATCGTAAGACCTGTAATGCTCGTTTGAGCACATTCTGCCGTCCCAGCAGGGCTCATGGCAGCCAGACCAAGCCATGTTCCACCGTCTGGAGAACTAGAAGGTGTAACTTGAGAGCTAGCAACATACGAGGGTAAACTAACATTACAGACATCAGGAGAGTAATTACAGCCACTCCATCCGGTAGCATTGCCACCATTAATACCACTATTTGATGCAGCACCTGTAACAGAACCATTCGTAACTGATTGTGCTGCGCAAATTAAGGTGTTGAATATAATAGATATGATTATTAGTTTTTTCATCTCAGTGTTGTTTGGTAATAATTAGGTATCCTTTAATTTACCGGACAGTATGCAAAATCAATAAATTGCTTTAAGAGCTTGTTTTTCAAATTTGAATAATGTCATTTTACACAAAAATACATCATTTAAACTTCTCTCCATAAGATATTTAGACATCTCTCCTTAAATATTATAAACAAAAAAAGAGTCAACTCTTACAAATTGACTCTTTGGGTGGAAGATGGGGCTCGAACCCACGACCCTCGGT
>NODE-458-length-14603-cov-6.26375_pt1 | contig 14603 bp, 14 predicted proteins | sample MGYA00139097_ERZ477577 | MGnify/ENA metagenome assembly ERZ477577 | reverse complement strand
TGGAGATAAAAGGATGAAGTAGGCGAGGGAGCCAATCAAAAAAAGCAATCTTCTCAAAAAAGAAAGAAAGAAGAAACCGTTCGCATCTCTATTGAACAGTCATCGGAAAATTTAGAGAGCTATACTTTTGATGCGCGCGGAATGAGGCTCATTGACTTTGAAAGTGATCTCATGATTTATCTCAACGCTCTCTATCGCCAAGAAATTCCTTTTTTGGAAGTTATTCACGGCCATGGAGATGGCGTTCTCAAAGAAAAGCTGCGCGAGATTCTCAAAACAGAGGCGGCCATCAGTATCGAAAAAAATGAATCGGGCAATGATGGAAGTACTACCTTGCGCTTTAAAAAATAAAAGGTCAAAAAAAGATGTTAAAAGTTTGCTTAACAGGCGCCACCGGATTTATTGGAAAAAATCTTCTCGCCTCCTTGGAAAAAAATTCCAATATTGAAGTTATTGCTTTAAGCCGCAAGGTATCTCCTCTCATGGATAATGCAAAAAAGGGCAATGTGACATGGAGAAGATGCAATGGGTTTTCTCTTATTGATGTTGAAAAGGCCACTGAGGGTGCTGATATTCTCATCTATCTCATTCACTCCATGCTTCCTTCGACGGCGCTCTCTCAAGGAACTTTTTCAGATTTTGATCTCTATTTGGCCGATAACTTTGCTCGCGCGGCAAGCAAAAATAACATAAAAAAAATTATCTACCTTAGCGGTATCATTCCCCCTCATGTTCAATTGTCCAATCATCTTCTCAGTCGCCTCGAAGTGGAAAATGTTTTATCCCAATTTGATAATAATCTTACCGTTTTAAGGGCCGGTCTTATTGTAGGACCAAATGGAAGCAGTTTTACGATTCTAGAAAAACTTATTCGCCGGCTGCCGGCCCTTATTTGTCCGGCCTGGACGCTCACCAAAGGACAACCCATTGATCTTCAAGATGTCTTGGCCAGTCTTGAGCATTGCGTGGATAACTTTAATGATTTAGAAAAAGTTTATGATATCGGTGGTCCTGATATTTTGACTTACAAAGAAATGTTGGAAAAGACGGCCGAAGTGTTAAAGAAAAAAAGATATATTTTTAATGTTCCTTTTTTTTCCCCAGGTCTCTCTAAACTCTGGGTTTCTCGCATTACTTCAACTCCCTCAAATCTTGTCTACCCCTTAATTGAATCTCTTAAACATGAAATGCTGGTGGATGAAAAGCAGCAACTTGTTTTAAAAAATCACTCTTACACTTCTTTTTTCTCTTCTTTGAAGAGAGGAATTAGTCCCAATGCGGGAGGATGGGGGCGTATTATTATTAACTATAATGCTAATATTAACTTTAGATGGATGGAAAATGTCACTTCTATTCAACGAATTAAATCACCTTCACTTCACTCTGCTGAAAAAATGGCGGCCCTTTATTTTGATTGGCTCCCTCGCCTACTTCATCCTTTTATCTCCATAAAAAAAGAAGAGGAGGATGATATTATTATTTTTCAGCTCTTCAATAAAATAAAACTTCTTATTTTAAAAAAAAGCAAAGAGCGAACAGGAAAAACACGCATTGTTTATTATATCAGAGGGGGGATTCTTGCTCGAGAGACGACTCTTAATGGAAGATTAGAGTTTCGATGGATTGAGACAAGTCAGTCCACCCTGATTGCTCTTTTAGACTATCGTCCTTCTCTTCCTTGGTTTATCTATAAATATACTCAGGCGATTATTCATTCTCTTATCATGAATCGCTTCAATTCTTATATCAACAAATTGGTGCCAGGAGTAAAATGGTAGCAAGGGAGCGTTATTTCAAAAGTTTCCAGGAGTAAATGACGCGCTATTGCTACCATTTTACTCCTGGCACCGAATTTCAAAATTTAAAGGGATTTACCAAATCGATTCCAGCGAAAAAGATTTCTTTTGGCGTCTTCTTCTTTGTCTCCCGAAGGATAGCTAAGAGAAAGCCAAATAACGAGGGCCTTCCCTATAATATCTTCTTGCTTAATGGTTCCCCAATAGCGCGAATCATTAGAAAAATCGCGGTTATCTCCCAAAACAAAATACTCATTCTCTGCTAATTTTTTTTCTTTCATGCGCGACTTTGAAAAATTCTCACGCGAGAGCTGATAAAAAAAGCTCTTTTCCCCCAACTCCGCCAAATAGAGATCAAAGTGAAAGGGGCCAAAAAAACGACGATTTTCTCGCTCAAAAAACTTACTCTTAATTCTCTTTTCTGAAATTTTTTTTCCATTGAGATAAATTTTTTTGCGCTTAATCTCAATAGTATCTCCGGGAATGGCCACCAGTCTCTTAACCAACACCATGCTGTGATCTTCAGGAAAACGAAAGACAACCACATCACCTCTCTTAGGAGAAGAAGGACCAAAGAGATAATTTCTTGTAAAAGGAATTTTTAATCCGTAGCTCACCTTGCTTACAAAAATGAAATCCCCTGCAAGCAAGGTGGGAACCATGGAGCCTGTGGGAATTTTATAAGGTCCCGCAATATAGGTTCTAACAAAAAGTAAAAAAGAGAAAAGGGCCAATAGCTCTATGAAGCGTTTCCAGAAACGCCTCCTCTTTTCTCGCAAAAATGAAATGGTCATTGTTTTAATTCGCGACGAAAATAATATTCTGTGATTTTTCGCGCAAGATAGGCCGCTTTGACATACCAGCGCTTTTTATTCACTAGCATAACAGCAATGGAAACACCATGGCCCACTTCTTCTACATTATTTTCATCTTTGGGAAGAGCATACATAATAAACCAATCGCGTTTACCAAAAGGTACCCCTCCCGTCAAACTGCCCGTCTTTCCCCCCATCTCTAACTTGCCTTTGAGTTTTCGCGAAAAACGACGAAATGATTTTCGTGCCGTTCCTTCCACAATAGTTCTCTTCATAAGTTCGCGCAGCTCTTTGGCCACCTCACTACTCACCACCTGTTTATCTGTCTGTCCTGGTAGAATAAGATCTTCTCCTGCAACAGATAAATTTACCTTATCAATAAAGCGCGGATAAACCAGCTTTCCCTTGTTGGCCGCCACAGAAACCATTAAGGCCGCATGCAAAGGAGAAATTAAGGTCTCTTTATTAAAGCCAGAGGCGAGTTCTGCTGCATGATAGGTATCAGTAGAGCGCTGAAAGACAGAAGGATAGAGAGGAAATTCATAATTAATACCTTCATTAAATCCAAACTTTTTGGCCATCTCATAGAGATCTCCTGGCCCTAAAAGCTGTTCTGCTGCACGCGCGAACACGACATTATTTGATTTAGCAAAAGCTCGCTTAAAAGTAGATGTCCTTGCACGACCACGCTTTGAATCAGGTTTTAACTGATAGCGATAAAGCGTTGTAGAGCGACCGCGGTACGTAAAATTCTCATCGGTGGAAAAACCACTTTGCTCTAACAAGGCCGCCGAAGTCACTACTTTAATTAAACTTGCCGCTGGGTGATGAGGCCCTAGGGCCAATTGGGGGGTAATCTCTCCTTTTTTCCGTGAAAAATCATAAAGAGAGAGAACTTTTCCTGTTCGATTTTCTAAAACCACCACAGAAGCGTAATCAGGTCGATAGCGGCCGATAATTTTTTTTATTTGCGCTGTAAGCTCTTCATCAAAGGAGTAGGTGAGTGTTAATGTTTCATGTTTATCTTCGACGGAAATACTTGAAGGAAAAGAATGCTTTTGGGCCAAATCATCTTTAATATGTTGACGGACAACATTGAGATAATAAAAAGAGCTACTATCCACATCTTCTTTTTTTGTAACGTAATCTTCATCATTGAGAAGCTCTAGTGAGAGGCCTTCTGTTTTTAATTGAGTCATGGCATCGGGGATAGAATAAAAAAGAAAAAAGAACATAGCAAAGCTAAAAAATAAGGTAGAAAAAGGAGATTGAAAAAAAGTAAAAAGACGTTTTTTTTTCTGCTGATAATAACGGATTTGCATAGTTCCTTTACGGACGGTTAGAGGTTCCTCTTTACCTTTATTATGCCACAAATCCTTTCGCTATGACAAAAAATTCAAAACTGCAGCTTCGCGTGGATTTTGGTCGAAAATAACTAATGCTCTTAAAGCGCTTTTTATTGCTGTTTAAAAAATTTCTGACATCATTGCTTTCAAAACACTTCATCACAAGATGACCGTCTTCTCGCAAAACAAGAGGCAGAAGATGAAAAATTTTTTCCACCAAATTCAGTGATTGGGCCTGATCCACCATCTTAATTCCCGTTGTCTTTGGCGCCATGTCAGAGCAGATGACATCGAAAAGCTCTGTTGCAGCAAAATCTTCAAGTTTTTCCATTTCAAAAATATCGCCTTGAAGAAGAGTAGTGTTTCGCCCAAGATCGGGAATAGGCCTCTCTTCTTGCAAGTCCATCCCCACCACTTTGCCGTGAGCTCCTACTTTTTTACTGAGGTATTGCACCCAGGAGCCCGGAAAATAACCGAGATCTAAAACCTTCATTTTGGGATGAAGAAGGGAGAATTTTTTATCAATCTCTTCGAGTTTAAAGACGGAGCGTGCGACAAAGTTGTGTTTTTTTGCTTCGTTAAAATAGTGATCTTTGACAACAAAACTCATTGTTTTTCTCTTTTTTTCATCTTTTAAATAAATTTATCCTCATCTTTCATGAAATCAGCACAACTTACAATGCTTTTTTTATTACATTTTTTTAAAACGTCTTTTATAGTCAGGTTTTGCCTGTGGGAGGCACAATATAAATATTATTTATTTTAACGGGTGTTTTTTATGGATTTCTCATCTCTTGATTCTTCAGAATGTTACATGCATGCTCAGAGCTTTCTTTTTTTTCATCAACTGCTTTTTTCTCCTCTAACAGGAAGTAAGAGAAGGCGCGAATTTAAAGAGACTCTTCGCTACCTTTCTCAAAACACAGGTCCACTTTTTTGCTCACAAAGCAGCGCACCTCTTTCTGCTGAGCTTCATTCTTTTAACTGTTTTTCCATGGTAAGAAGAAGTGATGAGGCCGTAGCTCCTCACTATATTCAACTCAACAGCGCTCTTATTAAAAGATTCAAACAAAACCTTCTTTTAACGGCCTAAAAAAATTATGTTAAGGCCCTTTTTCATGATGTTAAAATCCCTTCTCCCTTTTTTCATTGTTATAGGTTTTCTGAGGCCTCAACTTACAATGGCAAAGGATCCTCTTATTCTTGAAGAGGGAACACGCGACTTTCGCCATTTTTCTCTTGCTGAGTTTGATGAATGGTTTGCAACGTCTCAAGCAAATAATCAAAAAGATTTATCACACTCTCTTTTCCCTGATAAGGCCTTAAATGGAAAAGACTTAAGGTCCCTTAATTTAAGTAACTGTGATCTACGCAACCAGCCTCTCGAAAATATCACTGAGGCATCTCTGCGTCACACCAACCTCTCTGGCTCAAAGCTACAAAAAAACTCTTTGAATGGAAAAATTCTCTGTTGCTGCAATTTAAGCAACTGTAATCTACGCAATCAACCCCTTCGAAATATTGGAAGTAATTCGCTGCGCCTTACGAATCTTTCGGGCTCACGCCTGCAAGATGGCTCTTTAAATGGAAAACTTCTCCTTCGCACAAACTTGAGTCACTGTGATTTAAGAAACCAACCTTTGCTCCGTCTTTTTGGGGGAAAAATTAGTCATGTCAATTTCTCTGGATCTCAATTTGCTCCAAGATCCTTACTTCACAAAAAGATAACTCATTCATCTTTTATTGGTTGTGATTTAACTCACCAGCAGCCCCTGCCCTTTTCTCCTCTTTTCTTTCATTACAACACCTGCCTTCTTACTGAGTTTCATGGATTTACAAGACCCTTCTCAACTCTCCTCTTTGAATCTAATGCAGAGGCACTGAGAGTAACTCTCTTAAACTCTCCAACGACGCCCCCTCTCTTTAACCAAGAAATGACAATGGAAGAATTTCATGTGGCCAATCAACTCTTTCAATCTTTTAAAAAAGAGAAACGAGCTAAACGAAAAAAAAATTTCTCTTCTATTTTACGACTTAATCGTCTTCCCAATGAAATCTTACTTCAAATATTCTCGTCTCTTCCTCTCACAGACCTTCTTTCTCTCGCACTTGCTGATAGACGTTTTTTTCAATTACTGCAAGACAAGCATTTATTAACAAAGTTAACTCTTTTATTTACTCCTCGTGATTATAGCAATTGTCAGCAACAAAGAGAGCTTGTCCCAGAGATCTCAAATAAAGATATAATGGCCCTTATATCCACCTTAACAAAAAATAAGAAGCTTCTTAAAAAACATCCTTCTTTCCTAGAGCTTCTTCGTTAAAAAAGATTGCTCAAAAAAATCTTCACTCGCCCCTCAAAGTGAGAGTCCAGCAAAATAAGTAAAATATAGAGTGCATAGATAAGATTCTTTTTTGACTGCATTCTTCCCACCGCACAAAAAATAACTTCAAGGGGAATAAGCATGCAAAAAGAGAAAAAATAATTCCAATAAAGATGAAGACTCAAGACGGGGTCCCCCCAAAGAAGAAGTGACCAAAAAAGAAAAAAGCCCAGTGAAAAGAGAAAATAAGATCCTGTAAAAACTTTGCGCAAAGGAAGAAGAATTAAAGAGCGAAAAAAAAGAACAAAAAGCAAGGGGGCAAACAAAGACAAAACATAAACGCCCTTTCTTCCCATGGCCTGAACAACGATATCCCCCATAACATCAAAAGACATTTCACTAGAGAAAAAAACGAAATCTCCAGGCCGATAAAAAAAGAGGAGAACCGCAAAAAAAGGGCCAATAGAAAAATATTTAATCACCTGCTTTTTAAACCACGATGTCTTGTGGCGATAAAAAGAAAAGAGAGTAAAGATAAGCATGAGAAAAACACCAAGCCCCATCAAGGGAGAGTGAAGGAGAGCGTAAAAGAAAAGAAGCCCAATAAAAAGAGCACTTCTATAACTACTAGAATTAATAAACCAACAAAAGGCCCAAAGAGTTAAAATAGGGAGGGAAAGGGCCGTTGTAGAAAAAAGATTTCCCTCTAAGTCCTTAATAAGGGCCCATGAAGAGGCAAAGGCCAAAGGGCCCAAAAGAGCAATACGACGTGAAAAAAAATGGCGCAAAAAAGCATAAAAGGCCAAAAGAGAAATCCCTATTCCCCAAAAATAAAAGAAAAATACCACCATTAGTGTAAACTGCTCAGGACGATGCCAAAAAGGAGAAAAAAGCCAGCGAAGATAGTTCCACATACTGAGCGTTACATGGGGGTTTTTAAGGAGTGTTTGCTTGGAGGCATGAAGCAAAGAAATGGTATCGAGCTGAGGTAAGGAGAGAAAAACCATCAAAAGAGTGAGAAGCAAAACCAGTTTTTCAAAAGGATCTAGATAGCGAAACTCAGCAAAATGGCGTGTCGGCCCTTCTTCTACAATTTTTCCACGCGTTGGCCATGAATAAAAGAGGCCAAAGAGAAGCCAAGTTCCCCAAAAAGAAAAGTTGAGAAGGGGGCTTGGGAAATAAACACTCCAGTTAAAGAGTACCAGCATAATCATCATCCCCATCAAGAGGCGATAGACTGGACGATCGAGAGCACTGTGTACTTTGTAGTAAATTTTAAAGCGATAATCAATTTCTCGCCCCAAGTAATACCATTGAAGAAGCAAAAAAAAGAAATAGTAACAAGAGCTGAAAAAAAGATAACCTTTTGTTCCTTCTAAACTCTCCCGCCAAGGGAGCATAGGACCTGAAGGAAAAAAGAGCAAAAAAAAGATTAAAAAGATCAACAATCGGGAAAGAAAAAAACTCGCTTTTCTCTTCACCCAATTATTTTTATCGCTATCCATCATAATCATAAAAAATCCCAACAATGCAAAAAGTTACCCAGCAAGATTCACCGCATTATCCGTGCTATCCTCAGAGGGTATACCCTAATGCCAACGCTTTTCAAAGGAGAGACCACATGGGCCTATCTTTTGGCCCCATCAATTCCGGCCTTCCTAAAGATATTGTGAAACAAATCATGGAAGCAGAGAAAATCCCCTTGGGCAATATTGAAAAACGAAAAGGAAAAGTCGAAGAGAAATCAAAACTCGTTGGCGAACTAGGGACGCTCCTTGAGGATTTGCGCAAAATAACACAAACAAACAATACTCCTAATGGCTTTTTAGAACTCAAAGTAAGTACCAATAACGATATCATTGACGTCGTTCTCGATAAAGAAAAGGCCATTCCTGGACGCTATCAATTTCAAGTAGACGATCTTCCTCAAAAATCTTCGGCCTTTTCTAGTGGCTTTGCCGATCCCAATGAAAGCTACATCGGTGTTGGCTTTATACAGTATCATCTTCCAAGTGGTGAGACGCGCGATATCTATATTGACTCAGATCATGCCACTCTCGAAGGTGTGGCCAAACTCATTAACCGAGATCCCGAGTTAAAAATGAAGGCCTTTGTGGTTAATGACGGTTTTGGTGGAGAGACCCCTTGGCGCCTTCTTCTTTCTGTACAAGATACAGGTGATGAGAACAACGCTGAGTTTCCCTATTTTTATTTTGTGGATGGCGATCAAGATTTTTATCTTGAATATGAACGCGAGGCCCATGATGGACTCGTTCTTCTAGAGGGACAAGAAATCGAAGTCAATAAACACGAAGTCAACGATCTCGTGCCAGGTCTTGGTATAAAGCTTAAAAAGGCCTCCCCGGGAGAAGAGTTTACCATTGATATTTCAGAAGATATCACGGCCATCAATGAAAAAGTTGTCTCTCTTGTAGAAAAGTTTAACGCTGTTATCTCCTTTATTTATACTCAAAATAAACTCGATCAAAACTCAGATACTTCAAGGACTCTGGGTGGAGATATCACTTTACAAAATATTGAAATGCGCCTGCGCAACCTCATCTTTCAAACCTACCCGACGCCTGCAGGGCCTAGACGCCTTGGCGATCTTGGCATTGCCTTTGAGCGATCGGGACTTTTAAAACTGGACACCAACAAACTCTCCAATGTTGTAGAAAAAGAATTCAAGCTTCTCGCCAATATTCTCCTAAGCACCAAAGACGAAGATGGCCGTATTGTGCCCGGCTTTATTCCGCGCCTCAATGGCATCCTCAATGGAATGCTCAACATGCCTAGTGGGCTTATTCCCATGAGAAAGCAAGGGTTTCGCAGCAGTATTAAAATGCTGGATAAACAAATTGAAGATAAACAGCGCATTCTCGATAAACGCGAAACAATGCTCAAAGATAAATTTGCTCGTCTTGAAGGAACTATTGCAGGGCTCAAGAGTCAAGAGGCCGGCGTGGCCTCCATGGCGCAAGGTGGACAGGGATAAGTAAAACTTAGAAAAGGAAGAGATAAAGATGAGTTACGGTATTGGGGCCTACAAAAAAACATCAGTTCATACGGCCAGTAAAGAACAAGTTCTTATTATGCTCTATCAAGCGGCCATTAAGTTTTGCAAGAAGGCGATTGTGGCCATTGAGGAAAAAAACATTCCTGAAAAAGGAGAGCAAATTGGTCGGCTTCAAGATATTATCATTGAGCTCAACAATGGACTTGATTTTGAAGTAGGTGGAGATATTGCGCGTGAGCTCTCTTCTCTCTATGATTTTCTTCTTTATTCAACAACACAGGCCAATTTAAATTTTGATATTAAGCTTCTTCAGTCATGCCAAAATATTCTTGAAACTCTTTTGCGGGGATGGATTCAGGCCATTGATTCTCTAAAAAAAGAACAACAACAAGAACACAGACCTGAACACAAAAGAGATCTCTAATGGTAAACGAACTTATCTCCCTTCTCGAGAGGCAGTATCAATTTGTTCTTGAAGTTCTCTATTTGGGACTTGAAATTCTTAAATATGCTCAAAGGGACGACAAGGGCCAACAAAGAAAGATGAGTGATGATAATATTGCCGATCTTCTGGCCTTGCAGGAAAACCGTCAGCGCCTTATTGAACAGCTTTTTCATCGGCAAGACAAAATTGATCTCTTTTTTCAAAAAATTGATACCTCTTATCTGCTGGGCCCTATTATTGACAAAATCAACCATATTCAAGAAATTACGCAGAAAAAAATTGAACTTATTTTAGAGCAAGATGTTCTTTTGGTGGACTATCTTCAGCAAATCAAAAATAGTGTCAAAGAAGATCTTGTAAAAACCTCCATCCAAAACGAAGTTCATCGAAGTTATTCAAGTAAAAACATCAAGAATAAATAAGAAATCTCTCTCTTTTTGAACTTGGCCTAAAAGAGCAATTTTGGTTACAATAGTGTAATCAGGAGATCTTATGCAAGAAAAGCCTTTAGACATCGCTCACTATGAAATTCTTACGAGTAAAACACTCCATAAAATTCCCGTAGTGAATCACGTTCAGCTCCACTCTCTAGAGGATCCTCTTTTAGAAGCAAAAAAGTTTATCCATCATTTTGAAAAACAGATTCAAGAGAAAAGAAATTATTTTGTTTTGGGCCTTGGTTTTGGTCATCATCTTCAGCAGCTGGCCCTTCGAGCACAATTTTATCATCAAGATCAATGGGAAATGGTTGTTGTAGAGCCCAATCAACGAACTATTGCTGACTTTCATCTCTACCGTCCAGTTGATTTGGGAAAAAAATTTGATATTTTAACAGGCCCTGTTCAAGATCTCTATAGCAATGAAAAATTTGTCCGTTTCTTGAGTACATCACCTGTGCTTCTTTCTCATCCCCAGAGCATTCAAGTCTACGAACAATACTTTAAAGATCTTTTTTCTTTTCGCGCCAATGATTCCATCGAAGAGATTCGTGAATCTATTAAAGACCCTCATTTTAAAATTTACCTTCAACAATTTCATGGTGACTATCACTTAATTGATTGTCTAAAAGAAGTCAGCAATAAAAAAAGCGAAAATAAGTTTGATTATCTTTTACTAACGGCCAATTTTCTCTCGTCATAAGAGGTTCTATGTCTAAAAAAAATGTTCTTTTCATTCATTTTAAGCGCTATGGTGATCTCTTAATGCTCTCATCGGTTTTAGAGTCTTACCGCCATGCTCATCAAGACTGTTCTCTTCATCTTTTAGTTTTTGAAGAATTTGCTCATGCTGCCGAAATTATTAAAAGAGTTGATAAGGTCCATCTTTTTAATCGTCAGCATTTTAATTTCTTAAAGAAAAATCATCTCATTAACAAGTCTTACCTGCTTAATGACCTTCACTCTTATTTAGAGAGCTTTAAAGAGTATCATTTTCAAGAAATCATCAATCTTTCTTTTGATCAACTCTCCATGTCTATAATCTCTTATCTTTCTCCTCCTTCTTTTAAAGGAATCTCTTTTGATGAAGAATTTAATCCTAAATTTTCCAATCAATGGGCCTTTCTCTTTAATGAAATAGGAACACAGGACTATGCCTCGGGACTTCATCTTGTTGACTGGCATCATCTTATTTTAGAAGTCCCTTATCACCGCCTTGATACCAGTCAAATGATTCCCGTCAAAACTAATCCCTCTTATAATCAATTGGCCTTTGAGCAGATGAGCTCTATTCGAAAGACAGAATCATCGCGCGGGAAAAATAGTTATCTCATAGGCCTTTATCTTTCCGGATCAAAAAAAGAAAAGACGCTGCCCGTCTCTACCATCGCTAGACTTATACAGTTGATTATTGAAAATAATCTCGGAATACCTCTTCTTCTCATTGCTCCCCTCGAAAAAGAAAAAAAGCTGGCCAATGAAATTATTGCTCTTACAAAAGAGCATCTCATCACCATTGAAATGGATTTTATCAGTGCCCCTAGTATTCTTTTTAATTTAGATCTACTTGTTACTCCTGATACGGCCATCAAACACCTTGCTGTTTTAACGGAAACCAGCATGATTGAAATTTCTCAAGGAATGCCTCTTTTATGTAAGCATGGCGGAAGAGTGAAGGGATCGCTTATTGTGAGTAAAATGGCCTCGATGGAGAGAAATAAATCAATTGAGAGTATTACGGCCCTTGATTTATTTCAAATTATTCTCTTGAAGCAAAAAAAGATTACTCTTAAAGAGCTTAAGCTCTCACGTCAAACAACTCTTTATCAAGCAGAGGAGGATTCTCTTGGTGTCTTCTATCACTATCTAACAGGAAATCGAAATAGCGACTATGAACTTAGTCAAAATTTATCGCGCTCTCTTTTAAAGGCCATTTACTTTCATCAGTTTTCCAACAGCTCTCTTCATCGCGTCTTAGATAATTTTGAAAGAAGCGAAATTTCTCATTGGCTTGATTTTGAAAAAGAGTGTCTTACTCTTACTATTAAAGTTCTCTTAAAAACGCTTGAACTCAATAGGGCCTCACAAGGACCTGTGGTTAATACGGCCACAGAAGAACAACTTGTCATGATAAATCGTCTTGCATCATGGCCAATGCTTTTAGGTATTCCCCTTAAAGTTTTTTCTGCCAAGTGGGCCAACTGTAAAGAAAAGAGCTCTTCTGCTTTAGAGAAACATCTTTTAGAATTAAAAAATAATATTCAGATTTACACTCAACTTATTACTCAGATAAGTAATCAAGAAGCTCCCTCGCAAAGAACTCCCTCAAAGCAGGTTCATCTATGAAAAAAAATATTTTTTTTATAGCTCCTCAAGAGGAATCTTCTGCCTGGCAACTTCTCACTGTTCTTATGCAAAGAGAGGAAAAAGAAAAAAAAGAAGATCTTTTTTTTTGCCATAGCTTTTCCTTTCTCAACTATGCTGAGAATTATTTTTCCCCATATGGCATTCACCTTTTTTATTACAAAGAAGAGGAATCTCTCTTTTCTTTAGTTGAAGAGAATAAAAGCAATCTTACGACTCTTATGAATTTTTCTCGCCTGCAGCTTCCTCTTTCTTTAAAGCAAGAAGAGCTGCAGCATGTTTCACTCTTTGGACCTATTATCCTAGAGGGAAAAACTTTTTACCTCAATGATTGCTGGAATTATCCACAAATCACTCAGATGACTCCTGTTGATATCCCTACAGGGCCCTCTCTGACTTCTTTTTTTCAACAGTTTTTTCTCTCTTCCCTTAAAGGGGATCTCTCTCCAAAAGAAAAAAAGGAAGAAAAAAACCGAGAAAATAATAAAGATACTCCTTTTATTCTCTATTCCTACATTCATGCTGTAAATAATCTTGCCGAAAGAAGTTATGAAGCACTTGAGTTTTTATTGCTTTTTTTAAAGAAGCATCCAAATAGCAATATCTACCTTCTTACTTCTGCTCCTCTTCATTCTTCAACTCAAGATCTTCTTCATCACCCCATGCTTGAAAAATATCAGAGTCAACTTTTCTTACTTCAAGAAGAGGCGCTTCTTCAAGACCTCTCTCTTTTAAAAAATTTCCACCTCCTAATAGGGTATTATCGAGGTTACTTTCATCTTGCCGCTACTTATTATGAACTTCCCACACTTACTTTTATGACTTCAGAGAAAAGAATAGAATCTGCCTTTCCTTTAGGAGAAAAGAGCTTTCTTGTGGCCTACAAACAAGAAGAGCTGCCTAATTTAAAAGATTTCCAGCAATTAACGCTTTTACTTTCCACGCAACTTTTATCGCAAGAAGAGTTCTCTCCTCTTATCATTGAAGAATTGCATGATTTAGAAAAAAGCACCCTGTCCGAATTATACTTTTTTATTAAAAATAGTGGTGTTTTTCTTCATTGCCCTTTTTTTAACCAACGAAGTGATATCACCTCTTCTTTTTCTCTTTATTATCAACTCATCTTCAATCTTTATTTTTTTGATACAGAAATGAGTGTTCCTTCTCTTGAACTCATCAGTGAGGCCCAAAATGACTTGAGTATGGCGCAAGAAGGTCATTATTATTTTAAAGAGCTCCTTACTCATGGGCGAGATTTTTCTCTTTATCTTCATCAAGAACTTATCTCTCTTCATCCCAAAGAAGAAGAGATTCAAAAATATCGTCGTTTTTTAGGAGAAGTTGATGAGCTGGCCAAAGAGCTTCTCTCGCAGTTTCCTTATATCATGCCTATTTGGGCCCTTTTTGAGTTAAAAAAGAGACAATTTCCTCCTTTTTCTCAGGAGGAACATTGGTGCATGGCCACAAAAGAGCTCATTGAACTAACACTCTCCTTTGTGGATACCATCATCGAACTCTCTGAATCAAAAAAAGACGAGTTGCCAAGTGAGGAGAAAAACCCTCCACCTCTTTAATACTAAGACGACAAAAGGATTGTTTCATGGAAGAAATAAGTTCAGCTCCTTCAAAAAAATTCTCCCAAAGCATTGAAAAATTAATGCTAGAAATTGAACGGCAAGAAAAAAATTTTTATCTTGGGCAGGCCAATTCAAACAGTGATGACTTTCTTCAATTTATAGAACAAATGGAATCTTTTTTTCATGAACTTATGCTCATTGAAAAAGAAAAAGGGGAAATTATCTATTTCTTTCAATTCTTAGAACTGTTAAAAGTTATTCTTGTGGCCAAGGAAGAAAACAATATGACAAAAATTTATTACCTTCTTCAAGAAGAATTTACTCCTTTACTTCAAGAACTCTTAAGAGAAGAAAGATAGTATGACTAAAAAAAATATCCCTTTTCAGCAGGCCTTTGTTTTTTTACGTCCAGGTAGCTTGGCCATTCACACCAGTTTTCTCCATAATTTTATTTTATGGTGTAAAAAAAGAAAGCTTCAACTC
>NODE-457-length-14620-cov-5.48328_pt1 | contig 14620 bp, 13 predicted proteins | sample MGYA00139097_ERZ477577 | MGnify/ENA metagenome assembly ERZ477577 | reverse complement strand
CCTAAAAGCTTACAATATAAAGTCAACCTTCTTTTAAAATCTCTTCCTTCTCAAAAAGAGGAAAAATCTTTTGAAACAAAATCACTAGAAGGAAGAGAAGAGGAAAAAAAAGAAGGAGGAATTGATGAATTTAAAAAAAGATTTGGTCATCTTACCCGGGAAGAACAAATCAAAGAGAGAAAAAAACAAGGCCTCTCCATTGATGATCTTATTGGAGATGATGATGAAGAAGGAAAGACAAAAAGTCCAGGATCCTTAGACTTTGATGAAGAAGATGAAAAAAAGGAAAGTCTCGCTTTAGTTGACGAGGAAGAAGAAAGTGAAAGGAAAACTAAAGATATTACTCAAGAAGACCCTAACAAGGGATTCCATTCTAAAATAGATGATCTTCTAGGTGACGATTTTCCCGAAGAAGAATCTCCTGAGCTCAGTATTGAATTAGATCCTGAAGATAATGATGATCCTTACATGAAAGGAAAGCAGCTGCAAGAAGAAGAGCTCGGAGGGGATCTTCTTTCTATGGAAGATGGCGAAGGAGTCGACGAAATTGAGGGGCATCTTAGAGGGAAAATAAGCAAAGAGCAATTAGTTGAAGAAGAAGATATTGATAAAAAAATAGACATGCTTCTAGAAGATATTGAAGAAGATGACGGAAGCAAAGATATTACTCTTGAAATGGAAGAAGAAGGCGAAACAAAGAAGAAAAAGAAAAGTGACATGAACCTCGTAGAAGATGAGCTCGATGGAAAGAAAGCAAAGCTCGATCTTGATTTGGAAGAGGATGAAAATGGCCATAAAAAAAGTAAGCTTGATCTTGAAATGGAAGAAGAGAGCGATGGTAAAGCAGATCTTCTTTTAGAAGATGATGAAAATAAAGGAGAAGAACTCTCTATTGACTTAGATCCTGAGAAAGACAAGGGAGGAAACCTTGATGGTAAATCAAGTGTTGATTTTATTGACGGAAAACTTCGAGGAACAATCGAGCAATCCCTTGACCTTATAGATGATAGCGAAGAAGGAAAGAAAAAGAATCTCGACCTAGATCTTCTAAATGAAGAAGAACCTGAAGATCTTCTCAAACCTATGGAAGAAGAAGCTTCCGAGAAAAAGAAAAGTAAAATCGACTTAAACCTCGTGGAAGATGTCCCTGAGGAAAAAAAGAGTAAAAAGTTAGATCTGTCCCTAGAGGAAGAATCTCTTAAAAAAGAGAAAAAAGAACAACTTGAAGAGACTCTTGATTTAAAAGAAGAAAGAGAGAAAAGAGCGCAAGAAGAAGAAAGCGATAAAAAACATAGCTCCATCGACTTAAATATTGAAGATGATATTAAAAAAGAAAAAAAAGAGAAACATCAAGAAGAAGAAGATTTTCTAAAAACAAAAAGATCTGATGAGCTCATGGTTGAAGAAGACCAAAGAAAGAGAGAAAGCGCTGATCGATCAGAAGAGGAAAAAAAGAAAAAATCATGGGATGCCATTGAACGAGAAAACGATGACAGCTGGATGAAGCTTGAAAGCGAAGAAAGAAAGAAAAAAAAGAAATATGATACTTTTGATGTCCTCGATTATAGCCAGTTAAAAAAGACAGGAAAGATCACCCTTAAAAAGGCCAACCCTGTAGAGGAAGAAGAAGAAGATATTGAATTAGAGCAAGAAGAGTTTCTCATTGACACTTATGGTGCTGAAAACCTCATTATGGCACCAAGTATTATTTCCCATCTTGAAAACAAAGACTCCAATCTTTTTCTTTTCATTCATCGTTCTATTTTAAAGAGAATTCCTAGCTCTATTTGTTTTTATGAAAACAAGAAAAATGAGTACAGTATTTTATTTGATTCAGAAATTATCAATTATCAATTTTCTCATTTTGATACATACAAAGAAACAATGGACAAAGTTTTCAATCTCAATATCCCTGAAATTATTTTCAACGAAGGAGATCTTCCTACTTCAATCACAGAAGAGAGCATTGAAGAAAAATTAGAAGAATATTTAAAAAAAAGAAAAAGAGTTTCACCAGAAGAAGAAGCAATTATTAAAGAAATTCAAATTCCTAAATGGGAAGATGAGAAATTTCGATCTGAAAACAATACTTTTTATTTTCCCTACTTTGATGGTCAAACACAACTGGGAGCGGCCATTATAAAAACAGTGATGATGCTAAGTGAAAAAGAAGTAAAATTCATCGAAGCAAACCTTGAGATGGGAAGAAGCTATTTCTTAGAAAATTCTCCAGTTTTTGAGAAAATTCTCCGAGAAGAAAAAAAGGAAAAAGGAAGTAAAGATGATGATTCTAAAAAAGACTCAAAAGGGAAAAAATCTCTTCTTGGTTCCTTTAAAGGTCTTTTTTCATAGGTTATAGGTTTTAAAAAAGATGGAACATCCAAAGAATTATATTATTATCCAACCTCAAGATTTTCCTTTCAAGGAATATCTTTTTCCCTTTCACATCTATTTTTACGACGAAGAAAATAAGCTCTACAAAAAATTTCTCTACGCTAATACTCCCTTTAATAAAGAAACCCAGAAAGAATTTAAAGAAAATCTCATGAAAGGTTATCAGGTAGCTGTTCCTCTTAATCAGCAAAAAACATTTTTTAAATTTACCGGAAAAGTAGTTGAAGTAAGAGAGATAAAAGAAGAAAAAGAAGTCTACAAAGTTAGTCGTGCTGAACTACGCAATCTTCATTTTGGTCTTCTTGAGCATAAAAAAGAACTCAAAAAGGCCATGGAAAATGATGATTTCACTGAAATTATCAGAACCACGAGAAATGTTATCCTCCAATTTCCTCTCAATTTATCCAATGATGTCTCCATTGCTGTAATGCTCACAAATGATCTTCCCTCCTTTGACTCATTTTACAACAGAACAATGGTACTCAGTTATTTTTTTGCCCTTTATGTCAAGCTTCAAGATACCGCCGAAATTTCCAAACTCATTGCCTCAAGTTATCTTCACCATGTGGGCTATACTCAACTACCCACTTTTTTTTCTCTTAAGCAAAATTTCTCTCTAACCGATAATCAGATGCATGAGATGAAAAAGCATACAAAGTTAACGGCCCATCTTGTGAAAAAAGTAGGATTAGTAATGTCTCCTGACATTGAAAAAATTATTCTTGAACACCATGAAAGGGCCAATGGTGCGGGATACCCCGAGGGCAAAACCGAACATCAACTCCACCCTCTTTCTTTGCTTTTGGCCATGAGTTCTCATGCCCTTGAGTTTTCTAGTGGAAGAATTGATGGAAAAAAACATCAACTATTTAATGTTTTGAAAAGTATAAAAGAAAAGAACTCACTTCCAGGTCTTGATTTTAATTTTGGGAAACTGGCAGAAAAGGCCATAGAAGAATTTGTTTTGCAGTTTGAAAAAGAAGATTCATAAAAAAGTTTTTTACAAGGAGATAGAGATGGGAATGAAAGCAAGTATGAAGATTATCATCATTGATGATATGTCTACAATGAGAAAAGTTATTAAAAATATGCTTGGTCAAATGGGATTTAAAAATATCACAGAGGCCGATGATGGCGCTACGGCCCTTCCTAAGATTGAAGAGGCCTATAAAAATGGAGCTCCGTTTGAATTTATTATTTCTGACTGGAACATGCCAAAAATGAGTGGACTTGATTTATTAAAAAAATTAAAAGAGGCCGATCATTTTAAAAACACACCCTTTCTTATGGTTACGGCCGAAGCAGAACAATCTAATGTGGTTATTGCTCTTAAAGCGGGAGTAAGTAATTTCATTGTAAAGCCTTTTTCAGCTGTTGTTCTCAAGGAAAAAATTGAGAAAATATTTAAGGATGCCTAATTATGAGTAATGATCTTATTGATAAAGAAATATTAATTGATTTTCATGAAGAGAGCTATGCTCTCTTTGAAGAACTTGAAACTGTTTTAGAAGAAGTTGAAGGTGATCCTAAGACAAATTTTTCTCGTCTTGAGACTTTTGGGCAAATCATTGATCGCATGATGGGAACAGCAAAATCTATAGGCCTCGATGAAATTGGAAAGTTTTGCGAGCTTGGAAAAATTATTGGTTATAAAGCAGGACAAGTCAAAGATCCGGCCTTTACAAATATTGTTGTGGCCATTTTATTTGATGCCGTAGAGATTCTAAAAAAACTTACAGGTAATCTTATTGCAGATGGAGCAGATGATGGTGGTATTAATAGCTTTCAACAAATCAGCACAAAGTCTTTTATATCCCGTCTTGTTTGGCTCTCTGACAAACTAAAAAACATAGACAGGGCCTCTTGTTCTGATGGGAGTACGACAAGTGGTGATACTTCCAAAAATCTCGATCAAAATAATATCGATGAATTACTTAAACTTTTCAACTAAGGAAGTATCATGACTGAAAATCAACACATCATTCAGTTCTCAAAATCATTAATCACCGCCTCTCACCCCATTTTTGAAACCATGTTTCAAACAAAAATTAATCCTCTTAAACCAAAGCTTAAAGAAAGCGATAAAACAGATTGTGATATTAGCTCTATTATGAATTTTTCAGGTATTTTTCAAGACAAACAATTTTTTAGTCTTTTTATTCTCTCATGGCCGAAAGAGACTTATCTCAAGATGGCCAGCATGCTTCTCGGAGAAGAATATAGTGATATTAACGAAGATAACTTTGATGTATGTGCTGAAGTTAATAATATGATTGCAGGTAATGCCAAAAAAGAATTGGCCACACTTGGCTACAAAATAGATATGGCCATCCCTTCTATTATTCAAGGCCAAGGTCACAAGGTCTCCTATCCTAAATCTTCTGATATTATTGTTATTCCATTTATGTCTACTTATGGGGAATTCTCATGTGAAGTCTGTTTTACATGGGCACCTACAAAAGCAAGCTCTTAGAATTCGATATAAGGGAGATGATTTTTTCCTCGCCAAATATAAAGTTCACTACTAAGAAGTTTTTCTTCTTCTGTAGAAAAATAAGCATAGGTAAGTTTTAATCCTTCTTGTCTTTTAGCAAAGTCTAAATTAAACATTTTTGTCCAAGTTCCTGTATTAATAAAAACTTTATTTCCTGCATAGCTAGTAATCTCTGCTTCGTGGGTATGTCCCACCACAAAGACATCAATATCTTTATTGAGTTCAAAAAAATTTTGAACATAACTTGAAAAATCTTGAAAGAGCTCTAATTCCTGCATAACTCTTTTAGATCCTTCAACAAGACCAAAACGCTTTAGATAGTGAATAATAAAAACCATCACGGCATAATGAATATTCGCAAAAATAAAACGAAGGGTAAAAAAAGTATCAAAGATGATTCCGTAAATGAGAAAACTTTTAATGGGACGAATAGAATCGATGAAGCTGCGCTCTTTTTTAAAATGATTCACCACTCTCATAACATAGTAAGACCCCCAGGGAGCGATAAAGTGATTTTCATTTTTGTTGTCTTTTTGCAGTGATTTTTTTGTTTCAAAGCGATGGGCCCGCTCAAAGTTATGACCATGCTGGATGCAAATTTTTTTATGAGGGAAATAATTATCTCCATCAATGAGTATTTGAAATGATTTATCGATATCACTTTCACTTGTCGTCAAAACATCTTTTACTCTTTTTTGGACGGCCTCATGAATAATTTCAGCATCATGATTCCCTACTAGATAAGTAATTTTTTTCTTTGGTCGTGACAAAAAAACTTTAATGCCTTCAAAAACTTCGCGGTGGGCCTCTATGATCATTTCTAATTTTGCAAGGGAAGATTTTTCACTCCAAAATTCATCATCAAAGAAATTGACATAAGGCACGGCCAAAAAATCTAAGAAGTCTCCATTAATAATTACTTCTACTTCTTGATTTTCGTAATCACCACTGCTGTAGAATTGAAAAAAATCACACAATTCAAAGTCACTATAAAAATTCTCTAAATAATTTCTTCTTCCTTCAATGAGAGAACCTGCACTTAAATGGAGGTCTGAGATAACCAGGGTAATTTTCTGATTATTTCTTATCTTTTTTTTCAGGAATCGCATAATCTCCTCCCCCTAATTTCAAAGCAATTTCTTTTCCTGCTGGTGCCATGGGATAGAGATAAATCATCTCATTAGCGGTGTCTTTAAAAGTTACAACGGTGGATTTTGCCTCACCTTCCTTAAGACTAAAATACTCTTTTTTTTGCTGAGAAGGGAGATCAAGGAGAAAATAAATTTTTCCCTTCGTATTATTTTCAACAACAACACTTGTCGTCTTTTCTTTATTTATCTTTACAGGAGATTCTATTTTAACGGAGTTATCAAAATAACGAACCAAAAAGCTCTGGCTTGAGACCCCTGCAAAAGAATTCTGCAATTGAAGAAAAAACAAAAGAGTCAACAGTTGGATCTTTTTTCCATTTTTAAGGCAATGAGAAAAATAATTCATTTTATTTCCTTTTCACATGACAATGACGATATACTGGTAGGGAGAAAATATGAGTTCATCTTTTAATTTTAAACCAATTATCAAGTTCATTCACAAAAAAAATCAATTAAGTAAAATTGAAGGCATTGCTTTGCTCACGAGTCGTTTTATGCAGAATCCCAATCATCGTTGGGCCGCACAAAATCCTCGCCTGTGTAAAGTCTTTGAGCTTTTTTTTAATTGCTTTCCTGAAAAGGCGGTTTCTCACTTTCTGCAAAAAGAAGAGCTTATTTTCATTAATCATTCGGGAACTCATGGACTCACCTATTTTTCTCATCCTGAAAAGCACCTCGTTCTTATTTTTCCCGATGTTATTCAATACTTTCACTCGCCTCTTCCCACTCTTGGCCTTGCCGTTGTGGCCCATGAAGTAGGCCATATTTATTTTGAGCACTACCGTAAAAAAATGGATCCTCTTGAAGCACAGATTGAGGCCGACTATTTTGCTTATATGCTGGGATTAGGAGGAGATCTCTACTCCGTTTTGGAAGAAGAACAGGAAGTTAATCCAAGCTCTTCGGAAATTGAAATTCGCCTAGAGAATATTGCTCACTGGATGGACTCTCAGAATACTTCTCATGTGTCCATGCCTCACGTTATCTTGAAAAATAAAAATCTCTAGTTTATCTACTTCTTCTCCTTAATAGAAAAAAAGCAGAAGAAGGTAAAAATGTGTCCTCTCAACTAAATACTCATGAAAATGCTCACAAGGCGGCCCTTTATTTTCTCAAAGAAAGCTGTCTCTCCCTCGGCCCTCATTTTATCGGCAGTAAAACGAAGAAAATCTCATTCTCTCTTAATGAAACAAGAGAAATGATTTATTCTCTTAATGAGACATCTTCCATGCAGGATCTTATTTTTTTCTTAGAAAATCTTTGCTTCAAAAAAACTTCTTTTAAACTCAATGAAACTCTTATTCAATGGATAGAGGGAAAGATCAATCTTCAACTTGTTGACTACATTCCCTCTCCTCAAGAAGTTCTCCAAATTCAAAGCAAAGGGCAACGCATTGTCTCGCTTATTTCTTCAGAAAAATATCTTTTATTGAAAGAAAAACTTCAGCTTCATCACAACACGGCCTATGAATTTTTTCTTCACGATCTTCACCACGCAGGAAAATTTTATCACACCAATAATTTCCACTCTATTCAGTGTTTTCTTTACCGCGAACTCTGCACTATTATTGACCATCCTCTTATCCAAAATCTCTTACATCGCAAAGAATTTAAGATGCAATGGGATTATCTTATCTCTGACATGAACACACACCCCATTCATCAATTAAAATACTTTAAGTTTATTTTTTCACAGCATTGCGATGCCCGTCAGTGGACTGATGTTTTATCGCCAGTTTTTCATGAAGATTCTTATGTCTTAGATGCTCTTAACCACCTCAATACGCCCGAGGAAAAAACAGCTCATCATCTCACAATTATGAACTGGCCAATTCTCTTAAATGCGCCTAGTTTCTGACCCATGAATAACCCAAAAAGTCCTTTTAAATTAGTCTCTGCCTTTGCTCCTATGGGAGATCAAATTTCTGCCATCAAAGAAATCACAGAACATTTTAGTGGTCATGACAAAAGATCAGGTCCCTGTTATCACACGCTTCTAGGTGTCACGGGATCGGGAAAGACTTTTACTATGGCCAATGTCATTGAACGCCTTGGAAAAAAAACCCTTATTTTAGCACCCAATAAAACACTGGCCGGTCAACTCTTTGCCGAGTTCAAAGAATTTTTTCCTCACAATAAAGTGGAATATTTTGTCAGCTATTATGATTACTATCGCCCCGAGGCCTATGTTCCCAGCAGTGATACTTATATTGAAAAAGATTCGGCCATCAACGATGAGATTGATAAATTGCGCCACTCCACCACTCGCTCTCTCATTGATGCTGATGATGTCATTGTGGTGGCCTCGGTGAGTTGTATTTATGGGCTAGGATCTCCTGAAGAATATCAAGAACACAGACTCACCTATTTTGTCGGCGATGAAATTAACCGCAAGGATCTTCTCTCTGACCTCATCGACATTCAGTTTAAGCGAAACGATTTTGATCTTACGCGCGGATGTTTTCGCGTCCTTGGCGATATTGTGGATATTTTTCCTTCGCACGAAGACTCCAAAGTTATACGCCTTGAGTTCTTTGATACTACCCTTGAAAATATCCGCATCATCGATCCTCTTACTCAAAAGACAGCGGAAAACATCAATAAAGTTAGCATCTATCCCATGAGTCATTATGTGATTGGACGCGAGCGACTCAAGAAGGCCATTAAAACCATTCAAAGTGAACTCAAAGAGAGGCTTATCTCGCTTGAGGCCGAGGGAAAATTAGTAGAAAAACAGCGCCTTGAAATGCGCACGCGCATGGATTTAGAAATGCTGGCCGAAATGGGGGTCTGTTCGGGAATTGAAAACTACTCTCGCCATTTTACAGGCCAAGAGGAAGGAGATCCTCCTCCTACTCTTTTAGAATTTTTTGGTGATGACTTTCTTCTCATGGTGGATGAATCTCATATTGCTCTTCCCCAAGTTGGCGCCATGTATAAAGGCGATCGCTCTCGTAAAATGAATCTTGTGGACCACGGTTTTCGTCTTCCTTCGGCCCTTGATAATCGTCCCCTCAAAGGCGATGAATTTATGACAAAAATTCAAAAGGCCCTTTTTGTCTCGGCCACTCCTGCGGCAACAGAGTTGGCCCTTTCAGAGAATTTTGTCAGTCAGCAACTTATTCGCCCAACGGGGCTTCTCGATCCAGAGATCGAGTTTCGCCAAGGAAAAGATCAAGTTCAAAATTTTCTCCTAGAGAGCAGGAAAGTTATTAAACAAGGTTTTCGCATTTTGGCCACCACCCTCACTAAAAAATTGGCCGAAGAGCTGGCCTCTTTTTATAGTCAAGAGGGTTTGAAGGTACGCTACTTGCATTCTGAAATTGGAACTGTTGAACGGCTGGAAATACTAAAGGGATTGCGCGAAGGTGAGTTTGATATGCTCATTGGAATTAACTTACTGCGCGAGGGATTAGATCTCCCCGAAGTGGCCCTTGTGGGAATTTTTGATGCCGACAAAGAAGGTTTTTTGCGGTCGGTGAGTTCTCTTGTGCAGACGATTGGTCGGGCGGCGCGAAATAGCGAAGGTCGTGTCATTCTCTATGGCCATAAAAAAACAAAAAATATTGTTCAAGCGATGGAGGAAACGTCGCGCAGAAGAGACCATCAAATAAAATATAATAAGCAACACAACATCACCCCTACTACCATCATTAAAGAAATCTCTGGTGGCATCATCGAAATTCTCTCCAAGGCCAACAAAAAGAAAACAGATTTAAAACAAGATAAAATTCTCAAACTCTCGCCAAATGAACTAAAAAAACATATTGAAGAGCTTAAAAAGAAAATGAAAATTGCGGCCTCTGAACTTCGCTTTGAAGAAGCGGCCCGTATTCGCGATGAAATCAAAATGATTCAAGAAATACAGCTCTATTACTAAAACTCAAAAAAGATTAAACATGACAAAACTTTTTTCTTCTTTAAAAATATCCAGCTCTCTTACTCTCAAAAATCGTCTGGCCAAAGGGGCCATGAGTGAAAATCTCGCCTCTTCTAGCGATAAGCTTCCCTCTCACTTGCACAACAAACTCTACGAACGCTGGGCAAAAGGAGGTCTCGGCCTCTCTATGACAGGCAATGTGATGGTGGACTCTTTACATCTCGGAGAACCTGGAAACGTTGTTATTGAAGGAGAATCAAAACTCTTAAAAGAGCGGCTAAAGAATTGGGCCCAAAGTGCCACCATTAATGATACGGCCTGTTTTGTTCAACTCAATCATCCTGGAAAACAATCACCCAATTTACTGACAAAAACACCTCTGGCCCCTTCTGCCATTCCCCTCCACCCTTCTATGAGAAAGCTTTTTAATCCTCCACGCGCCATGAGTGAAGAAGAAATTTTGGATGTCATTAAGCGCTTTAGTCATGCCGCTAAACTTTGCTACGAGGCCAATTTTTCAGGTGTGCAAATTCACGGTGCTCACGGCTATCTCGTCAGTCAATTTCTCTCCCCTCTTCACAATCAGCGCCATGACAAATGGGGAGGAAGTGCTGAAAAGAGAATGCGTTTTGTAATGGAGCTCTATCGCAGTATGCGTCAACATACTCACAAAGATTTTCCCATCAGCATCAAGCTCAACTCTGCCGATTTTCAGAAAGGGGGATTTAGTGAGGAAGAATCGATGGAAGTTATGAAAGCACTCTCCCAAGAGGGCATTAACTTTATTGAAATCTCAGGGGGAAGTTATGAGGCCCCTGTTATGATGAACCCCAATGAAAAAATCAAAGAGAGCACCAAAAAGCGCGAGGCCTATTTTCTTAGCTTTGCCGAAAAAATCCGAAATCATCTTCCCACAACGCCTCTGATGGTAACAGGTGGGTTTCGCACAAAAAGTGTGATGGAAGAGGCACTCCAGAGCGGTTGTCTCGATCTTATTGGGCTAGGGCGTCCTTTGGCCATTGATCCTGATTTTCCAAAAAAGTTAGAAGAAAACAAAGTAAAGACCATCTCTGTTCCGCCTATTCGAACAAATATTAAGGCCATTGATAAAACGGCGATGCTAGAAATTAGTTGGTATGCGCTGCAAATGAGGCGAATGGCGCAGGGAAAAGAGACCATCCCACAGATGTCGGCCCTCTCGGCCTTTATAAAGTCAACGCTACTCTATGGTGGCCAATTATTTAGAAGGGCCAGAAGTAATTGATGCCTTGAGCTCAAGGGTAACAGAAGCTTTCATATCTGGATTACCGAGATAATATCCTCGAAGAAAATATTTGAATTTATCACCCAGCCCCTCTTCCTCTTCAAAAAGAAAATCAAAATCTTCAACAAGAAGAGCAGGACTTTGTTTAACTTGCGGAGCATAGTAGACTTCTTCTAAATTAGTAAAAAAAACATCTATGAGTCTAGGGGATCTTTTCCTCATAAAAATATCATCATGCCTAATATCTCGATGAAAAAAACCATGAGCATGAAGATGACCAAGAGCGAAACCTAGGAAGCTATAATATTCTTTGAGAGTTAAATCATCCCTTAAAGGTCTTTTTGTAAGCAAAACGCAAGGCCCCTCATTATTTTTTGCTTCAGAAACATAGGAAGGAAAAACAAAGACGCCTTTTAAAGCAAGTGGAAGATTTCCTTTAAAACGAAGTAACTGGTTTATTTGCGCCAATTTTTGGCAAGAAGTTTCTTTAACGATGTACTGAACTCCCCCCGCAGATTCAACCCAATGAAATCCTTCGCGGTTTGGGTTCGTACCTATTTCGGCAATCTGAAATCCAGAAATTTCAGCAGGTAGCTTTTCTTCTAAAACAGGTAACAGGATATTCGCAGAATAACAATCTCTCTCTTCGCTGACTTCAGAGGCATTGAGGAAAAAACTCACCATAAAAAAGGGCAATAAAACAAGTTTACATTTTTTTAATTTTTTCATAGGGCGCAGAATGACAAAACTCTAAAAAAAATTCAAGGAGAAAAGTCGGGGGAATGCTCAGGCGTCGCCTTTTGAAGATGGGGAATCAACAATAAATTTTGTTCTATCTCGAGAAGTCTTTTAAAGGAAGTTAAATCTACAGCAAAGCGTTTGGCATTATAGAGCTGAGGAATGAGAAAAAAATCAGCAGCAGTGAGCTCATTTCCCACCGAATAGAGTCCCCCCGCACTTATTTTATTTTCAAAGGCCTGAAGGCCTAGTTCTATCCAAAAACGGCAAAAATCCTTGACGTCTCCTTTGGCCGCCGCAAATCTGCGTTCAATTTCTTGCTGGAGGCGTAATCCTTGGAGGGGCTGAATTCCAGAATTGATGATTTCACAAAGCTCAACTGTACGAGCAAAAGAGCGTGCATCGCTAGGAAAGATTGGATTTTCGGGATGGGTTTTATCGAGGTAAAGCATAATACTCATGGACTGAGAGAGAAGAAAGTCTTGTTCTTTCCAGAGAGGAACTTCGGCCTTAACGTTGAGCTTCAAATAATCTTCACTATACTGCTCTCCCCCATCTTTCACTAAGTGAATGGCCTTATAATCATAATCGATTTTTTTATAGGCAAGGGCCAAGCGAACACGGTAAGAGCAAGAACTTCTATAGTAACTATAAAGTGCAGGCAGCATTTAATTATCCTTAAAAAATCATGACAGCGTTTATCTTTTTTTAGTACACTTTTGAATATGAAAAAACAATTACAACTTCACTGGCCTATGCTGGCCACTCTTTTTTTCTTTTTTTGCTACTACTGTTTTTACGTCTATCAGGCCTATTCAGTTAATGTGCCGTGGCTGGCCACTCTCACCCATTTTTACGTTTTTGATCTCTATTATCAGGGCAAACTCACTCTTTTTGGCGCTACGCAATACTATGCCGAACACACCATGCTGGGAAATAATCTCTTAATGCTTCTAAATGCCATAACCACAGGTTATACAGTTCTTTGGGATAACTACCTTTTTCCTATCATCTTTTCACTCTCTTCCATCCTCGTCTATTTTTCTTTTAAAAAATGCTTTCCTCTTAAGCAGGCCCCTTTTTATTACCTTTCTCTTCTATTTGTTTTTCATTCTGTAACCCAAAGATCAGGCCAAGGGATGGATACGACTTTTGTTATTGCCTCTTTGTGGGCCATCGCCATTTTTCTTTTAATCGAAAAATACCAGGGGAAGGAAAGCCTTTTTTTTTATTTAACTCTCGCTTTCCTCATGTTTACTTATACTTTTTTATGGGCGGGAGGATATAGCGCTGGTGTATTTTTTGCCTTACCTCTCTACCTTCTTTTCTTTTGGAAGCAGGAGCCCATCACAAAAAAAATTATTCTTCTGCTTTTTGTTTTTTCCTGTATTGCTCTTTATTCTGCCCAAACTCATTACATCCTAAAAAATCCCTATATTTCTTTTAATTTCATAGAAAAGTTAAAATTCTTAATCACTCATCCTCTTATCTATCCCAAATATATTTTAACCAGCATTGCCGCGGGTATTACTTTTGGCCAAGGAAATAAATTCCATCTCATCCTCGGTTTTTTTCTATTCTCATCTTTTGCTTATTTGTTCATTAAAGAGAGAAAAAAAATCCCTCCTCTTGTTGTACTTTTTTTTGGTTATGGGCTAGGAATCGCAACGGCCATCTCTATTGGCCGAAACTTTAAAGATTATATGTGGACAACTTCATCTTGGTATCTTCATCACTGGAAATTTTATATTCTTGCTCTTATCTGGTTGGCCCTTCTTCACTATGCTAGAAAAAAATCAAAGTTCTCTCTTTTCGTTTTAGGAGTCATTTTTTGTGTGAATATTTCTTCTCAAATAACAGTCTGGCAAGGGGCCCCGCAAATGAAAAAACATTGGGAGACATTAGAGAATTTTGCCCTCAATTATCATGAACTCGATCATCTTAAAGAGGATGAATTAACTCCTTTTTTACTTAATAAAAAAGATACGCGCCACTATCTCAATATTTTAAAAAAATACAATTTAGGCCCTTATGAAAAAAAATCTTATTAGCCTCATGCTGCTTTTGCTTATCGCAGCAAATACCATTCTTTTCACCTTTTTCTTCTCCAATCCTCTTCCTGTTGGAGATGAATGGCGCTATCTTTCTTTATATCTTCCTTCTTTCTTAGAAGGAAATTTTTCTCTGTTCTCACTTTGGGATGGTCAACACCCACACCCCGTCTCCATTGGCTTTTTTTTAATTTGTGCTAAATTTTTTCACCTACAACTTGTCTATCAAAACATGCTCAATGTTTTTTTTCTCTTGGCGGGCATTATCACTTTACTCAAAACATTCTCTGGTAATTTTTCTTTAAACTCTTTAATTCCCATCATTCCTCTCTCCTTGATTATTCATCCTTATGTTTCATCATGGGCCATTAGTACCACCTTTTACATTTCTCTTTTTCTTATGGTACTTTTTCTCTATTTAAAAGAAAAAAAATCTTATTTTTTCGCATCATCTTCAGTCTTATACATGCTCTCTCTTTCCAATTTCAACATCTCTTTAATTTTCATGGCATCACTTCTCACCTATTATTTTTTTTCAAAAAGATGGTCTTCTTTTATACAAATTACCCTAACAACACTCATCTCATGCATTAGTATCCTTTTCATTAAAGGATTTATTTTTCATCAAGCAAATGGACTAAATAATTT
>NODE-456-length-14621-cov-3.59659_pt1 | contig 14621 bp, 13 predicted proteins | sample MGYA00139097_ERZ477577 | MGnify/ENA metagenome assembly ERZ477577 | reverse complement strand
ATTCTTATTAATGGCTGTCGGTGTTTGTGCAGGCTGGCTCAATGTAATGGCAGGAGGGGGTTCTTTATTAACGGTGCCTGTCATGCTGTTCATGGATATCCCTGCTCCTGTCGCTAACGGAACCAACAGAATTGCGATACTGGCACAGAATATTACTGCTGTTTACGCCTTTTTCCGCAACGGTTTTTCTGATTTTAAGCTGAGTCTCAGCTTGTCTTTTGCCGCTTCGATTGGGGCTGTTGGCGGTGCCTTTCTCGGCGTTGAACTCGATGGCATCTGGTTTGACCGCATTCTCGCCATCGTTATGATACTTGTGATGATCGTAATGGCGACAGGCAAGAAAATAAGTCATAACACTAATGAAAACTCACAGCCAAAAAATCTGCTTTTAGGTCATATCTGTATGATAGGTGCCGGATTCTGGGGTGGTTTTATTCAGGTTGGTGTAGGTTTTGTACTGATGCCTATACTGCACAGGGTTATGGGGTTTAACCTTGTACGTGTCAATATGTATAAAGTATTTGTCGTGCTCAGTTATACCATCGTCGCCCTGTCAATATTTGCAACACAGTTGCAGTTGCTGTGGTGGGCTGGACTGGGGCTGGCATTGGGTAATTCGATTGGAGGCTGGTATGGTGCACACACGACTATCCACAAAGGTGAATCCTGGATCAAGGCTGTAATGTATATTACATTGTCCTGTTTTATTATTAAGTTGCTGTTCTTTTAGTTCATCCGGCGATATCTATTTCTGTGACTTAACAGGGAGGGTCAATACATCATCGCTTAAGAAAAGCCCATCAATCCCGGCAACCATAAAACAATACCCGGCAGCGCAATTAACACTGCAATAGTAATGACATCAGCGATAAAGAATGGTGTCACGCCACGAAAAACATCCTGTACAGAACATTCCGGCCGTACACCGGCAACGACAAAACAGTTAAGCCCGATTGGCGGTGTGATCAGACATATTTCCGCCATTTTGACAACAATAATGCCAAACCAGATCGAGCAACCAACACCAGATACACCAAAGGCGGAATCAGCTGCTGCAACCGCCTCACCACCATTCAAAGCAATCACTGCAGGGTATACCACGGGTAGCGTCAATAGCAGCATGCCTATAGCATCCATGAACATTCCAAGTACGGCGTAGGCTAATAGAATCATTATCAGCGTCAACATCGGGCTTTGATCAAGATTCGTAATCCAGCTTGAAAATGCACCTGGAAGATCCGCAAATCCGAGGAAGCGCACGTATATCAGCACACCCCAGATTATAGTGAAAATCATTACGGTGAGCTTTGCTGTTTCCATCAAGGAACTGCGTAACTCTTTCCAGCGCATACCTTTGAATAAAGCCATAACGAGAATTATAAAGGCACCCAGCGAGCCCGCTTCGGTTGGTGTACCCACCCCGCCATAAATACAGACCATGATAATTGCAATGACTAAGAAAATAGGCATAGCACCGGGCAGACTCTGAAAGCGCTGTTTCCAGCTAAAACCCGTAACTGGCGGCCCAAAGTTTTTTCGAGTGGTTGCTAATAGAACCACCAGGCCACCATAGATAAGAGCTGAAACGGCTCCCGGTAAAAAACCTGCCATCAACAATGCACCAACATCCTGCTCAACGATGATGGCATAAATTACCAGTATTGCAGAAGGAGGTATGAGCGATGCCAGCGTTCCGCCTGCCGCAACAACACCTGCGGCAAACCGTTTGTCATATCCCAGCTTCAACATTTCCGGAATTGCAATGCGCGCAAACACGGCAGATGTAGCAACAGAGGCACCCGATACTGCAGCAAAACCGGCTGTAGAAAAAACCGTAGCCACACCCATACCACCAGGCAGCCAGCCGACCCAGCGCTTGGCGGCCTCGAATAAAGCGCGTGTTAGACCAGCATGGTAAGCGAGGAAACCAATAAGAATAAAAGTAGGAATCAGTGATAAGGCTAAGGTCGACACCTTGGAGTGAGGGATAGTGCCGGCCATTTTAATCGCCACAAGCAGGCCTTTTTCAAAACCTAATTTGGCACTAAAAATCCATACTAGACCCAAAAAACCGGCCATCGCTGCAGCAAAAGCAACACGCACACCAATGACCACCAACAGCATCATAAGGGCGGTCACCCAGAGGCCGATACTGACGCTATCCATACTTGCCATGGATGCAAATATGCCCATTATTCTTTTTCCTTTATGTCATCAGAATCAATATCATCGGAAATAATAATAGACGCGGCCTCTTTCGCAGCAACAGTGGCAGCATCTTCGATTAACGGCACGGCAACGGGCTGGTCACTATTCTCAGCAGCAGCGCGGATATAGCCCCAGATTTGTAACAGTAGACGTAGAGCGAGAACAGTTAATGCAAACGGCACGATAAATTTTGCCGGCCACGTCGGGAGGTCAATATCTAAAGATGAATCGCCAATGCTGTATGCACGCCAGAAATGCAAATATGATCCATAGATCAGTGCCAGGGTAAGCAATAGCATAATAACGGAGGAAACTAATTCAACTATCCAGAGCCGTCTGCCGTGCAAACGGCTGACCAGCATGTCCATGCGGATGTGACCACCTTCCCTTTGGGTATAGGCGATGCCTAAAAATGCCATGAATGCCATTGACTGTTCTACCCAGTCAATATATCCATTTATTGGCATATCGAATAGCCATCGGCCCAGAACATTCACCGTGGCGAAGAGAACCAGTGCGATAATAATTATACCGCCGAGTAAATTTAAAGCTGATTCAAGTTTTAAAAAAGTCTGGTCGGCTAAACTTAATTTAGACTTGTCTAGCAGGATAGTGGTTGAGCCTGACATGAATATGCCTTTTTCAGTTCAGCAGATGGGAACAAATGATTCGTGTCGATACAAAACTATCAGCATTAATTATAAATAGCCACACTGATACTGAAATCAGCATGGCTATTTTTCTTGGGAATTACTTATTAACCGAGGCTTCAGTAACGTTATTAAACAAGGCTTCAGTAAAGTCGAATAAAGCTTGAGCATCAAAATCTTTACTGTTTTCTTTTACCCAGTCTTTACGAACCGTATCAGATAACTCATTTAGCTTCATGGTTTGCTCTGGCGTAAATGTTACCTGGGTTAAACCAGCGTCTTTGATCGCCTGTTCATACTTTTGGGTTGTGTTGTTGTCGTAGTTATCAACATAGTAGGCGATGGCTTCACCTACAGAACCAAGCAATGCTTCCCGGTGTGCAGGCTTGAGACTATTCAGTGCATCAGTGTTAACTACTACAGGACAATTTGCTGTACCTAAATTCAGGTTAGTCGTCGCCCATTTACCTACTTTATAGGTTTTTGTTGCTAAATGTGCATGGGGCGCAAATGAAGCAGCATCAATCACACCCGAATCCATGGACTGACGGACTTCAGAAAAAGGAACGCCTGTTTTAATGGCGCCTTCCTGAGTTAATACGCCCATAATACCGCCAGGTCCTCGAATGCGCAGGCCATTAAAGTCTGACAGATCATTGAGTGCATCACTTTTACTAATTATATTATATTGTGGCATTGGTGACGGCATTAACAGCGTGGTATTCCAACGAGCAAGATCTTTTACCACAGCAGGGTGTTTGTATACCTCGGCAGATATTTCTGCAATACGCGCTAGTGACACATTACGCGAGAAAGGGAGTTCAGTTACGGTAATGGTAGGGTTCTTTTTCTTGTGATAGAAAGAGCAAAACTGGGCCATTTCAAAAGCACCAATAGAAATACCATCTAAATTTTCGCGTGACTTTGAAAGTCCACCATAAGAAATATTCAGCTTGAAATCGCCATTTGTTTTTTTCTCGACTAATTCAGCGAGCTTCTCAACGTTTTCTGTAAATGCGCGTCTCTTGCCCCATAGCGATACATTCCATTCGGTAGCAGCATAGACTTCTGCAGTGATAAAAGTGCTTATAAACACTAACAGGACAGCTCTTGTTATATGAAACATAAATATTCTCCAGTGATGATCATGTTCGATTTACTGTAGCAGATTGAAAAATAGTGCGGATATCGGCTGTAAAGTATTTATCTGTAAAACAGCTTCAAATCAGTTTTAGTAAAGGATCACCAGAAATTGTAGTAATCCAATATGCCTTTTCAGTCTAATATCAATAAACCTGGTTAAAATCTTATTTTGCTTATAGCCATATAATACAGATTCAACTGCCGATGCACTGACAGCTGGTTTCAAATCAGAGAATACCTGATGCTACTCATGAAAGACCACTTTTCTAATGGGGCATCATAAATTCGTAATGTTAATTTATATTGGCATTTCCTGCCTGTTTCTTATTCTTGTTAGGTTTTACGAGTTAAATACTCAATCATGATGCTGAAGATCATGTCGTGATTTGCATCTCTCCACACTCCTTTCTCAAACAGCAATCCCTGCATAGAGGCTGCTTTCGGCATATATCCTTAGCGTGAATAACAATTAGCGCATGATATTGATTGAAAAGCCCCACATCATTATCCAGCGCCTGCTCAAAACCTGCCCGTAATACTTCATAACTGGCATCATGCCGAAGCAGACCCAGACGAGAAAATAAACGTCGCGTATAGGCATCGATAACAAAGACCGGCTTTTCCAGTGCATACAATAATATATCGTCGGCAGTTTCAGGCCCTATACCATGCACCCGAAGTAGATTTTCACGTAATGCTTTTAGTGATTTTTGCTTCAGCTGGGCAATATCGCCCTGTTCTACCAACCACTGGCAGAGGGACTTTAGTCTTTTGGCTTTTATATTAAAGTAGCCGCTGCTGACAATTAATGAGGCAAGTTCATCGACAGGCGTTTTACTCATAGCCAGCGGGGCCATCATCTCAGCTAGTTTCAGACGCTCAATTGCAGCACTTGCGTTCGACCAGGCCGTATTTTGTACCAGCACTGCACCAACCATGACTTCAAAAGGAGTGTCGGCTGGCCACCAGTGTTGCGGGCCGTAATGTAAATTCAGAATATCGTAAATGCGTTGATACTGATTGTCTCTACTCATCCACGTGTGCGGCGTCGCACTGGTTGGCGACTTGTCTTTCTGCCTTTGTTGCCTTTGCTTGTTTTATCGTATGAAGAACTCCTGGCGTCATCGCTGGAAGAGTCTTTTCTTCTGTTCTTGTTATCGCCTTTACGACCGCCTGAAGACTTATCATACTTTGCCCGGTCCTTCTGACCAGCAGATCTTTTGTTTGATGGCCGGGCTTTATTGACTTGTGGCTTTTCTGTTTTGTTGCGCATGCCGACAGATTGCATCAGTTGTGTTACCTGTTTCTCAGGCAGGTCTTTATATTGGCCACGCAATAAACGCGGCAACGCTATCATGCCGTAGCGTATCCTGATCAAGCGGCTAACTTTCAATCCTACTGCATCCCACAGGCGGCGAACTTCCCGGTTCCTGCCTTCTTTCAGCACCACGTGATACCAGCGGTTGCTGCCACTGCCCTCTGCTTCGCTGATGGAAAGGAATGCAGCCGGTCCGTCTTCAAGTTCTATGCCATCAAGTAGTTGCTGTATCTGCTCAGGAGTTGCCTCTCCCAGCACTCGAACAGCGTATTCGCGTTCAATTTCGGATGAGGGGTGCATCAGGCGGTTGGCAAGATCACCATTATTGGTTGCCAGCAGCAAACCTGAAGTATTGAGATCAAGCCTGCCTACCAGAACCCAGCGATCATGCTTGGCACGTGGCAATAATTCAAAAACCGTTTTATTGTGTTCGGGGTCATTTCTTGAACAAATGGTACCTTCGGGCTTGTTTAAGATGAGAACGCGGGTCGGGGCTTTTTGCCTTAACCGTAAAGGTTTTCCATTCAGTGTGAATCGCTGTTCGCGAGTAATCAGCTGGCCAATTTCGGCCGGCTTTCCATCGACGCTAATGCGGCCTTCCTTGATCCACGACTCAATTTGCCGGCGCGAACCTACACCAGCCTGTGCCATGACCTTCTGAATGCGCTCAGGTTTCATCGCGTTTCTGGAATCTCCGCGTCAGCCTGATCACTTTCTCCACTATCAGTAGTGGAATGCTCAGCTGCAGAATCAGTCTCTACTACCGGCATATCCTCCACAGTAAACTTTTCATCATTAACAGGCGCTTCGTCAGCTTTCTCTGCATTCTCTATAAAATCTGATTGCGGACTGCTTTCAGCACCTTTTTCGTTAGCCTTGTCATCCTCGTCCTTCTCAGAATCGTCAGTATCTGCAGATTCCTCATTACGGCTTTCAAGCGGCAACTTCATATTGAGTTCGTCGGCAATGGTATCCAGGTCACGGATGTCCTGTAACGAAGGTAGCTGGCTCAACCCTTCAAGGTTGAAGTATTCAAGAAATGTCCTCGTGGTCGCAAACAGTGCCGGTTTACCCGGCACGTCACGCACCCCGACCTGGCGTATCCAGTCGCGCTCAACCAGGGTACGGATAATGTCGGTGCTGACTGCCACACCTCGTATTTCTTCAATCTCACCACGTGTAACAGGCTGGCGATAAGCAATAATAGCCAATGTTTCGAGCATTGCACGTGAGTAGCGCGGAGCTCTGCCGGCAGTGAGACGTGCCAGCCATGGAGAATACTCTTCACGCGTCTGTAAACGATAGCCTTTATCTATTCGCTTGAGTTCAAAACCCCGGTTCGCATATTCCTGTTCCAGTTCGAACAGCAAGTCTTTGGCTGCTGAGCGCTCAGGCTTTGTCGCATCAGTAAACATGCCTAATAAGCGGTCTACCGTGATCGGCTCATCACTGACCATGATAGCCGCTTCAATAATGTTCTTTAGTTCGTTAGGCTGGCTAGTGCTAGCAAGTCCCGTTTCTGGCTTTTCACTCATACCCTTTTCCATTTCCATCAATCACGCTGCTGCTTTTACATGTATTGGTGCAAACTGCTCGTTCTGTACTATCAGCAGCAGTTGTTCTTTCATCAGTTCGAGGATGGCCATAAAGGTAACCACTATGCCCAGCTTCCCTTCTGTTTTGTCAAACAAGGACTCAAAAACAATAAACTCCCTGTTATTGACCTTATCCAGTACCATGCTCATTCTTTCCCTGATAGATAAAACCTCACGGTTAATATTAAAACTCCTCTTCTCATCTACCCTTTTGACGACTTCGGAAAATGCCATTAACAGGTCGTGAATCTCAACATTGGGGTCTACCCGTTTTGGCTTGACATGATCTCGACGCGGATTGGCCAGATACAGATCTCGTCCAAGGCGTGGAAGCTTTTCAATATCCAGGGCTGCCTGTCGGTAACGTTCATATTCCTGTAAACGCCTGACCAGCATTGCCCGCGGATCTTCTTCTTCCTCACTTTCTGATTCCGGTCTGGGCAGCAGCATACGGGATTTAATTTCTGCCAGCATTGCTGCCATTACCATGTACTCGGCAGCGAGATCCAGATTCATCATCTGCATCAGGTCAATGTAGCCCATATACTGGCGAGTTATTTCGGCGACAGGGATATCGAGAATATCCAGGTTCTGCTTTCGGATCAGGTACAGCAACAGGTCCAACGGTCCCTCGAATGTGTCAAGGAAGACTTCCATTGCCTCAGGGGGAATGTACAGATCCTTGGGCGGTGTCGTGACCACCTCACCACGCACCATGGCGAAAGGCATTTCCTCCTGGATGATCTCTTGTGTCATCAGTTCCAGTCCAGGCCCATATTCTGACGCACTTCACGCATCGTTTCTTCAGCAACTTCACGTGCGTGCTCGCAGCCATCCGAGATGATATTACGCACCAGGCTTGGATCGTTTACGTAGGGTTGTGCGCGTTCAATTAGAGTGTTTTGCTCTTTCAACAGTTCATCAATCAGCGGCCCTTTGCAATCAAGGCAGCCAATACCGGCGGTAGTACAGCCCTCCTCAACCCAGTTACGAATCTCATCGCTGGAATAGATCAGGTGAAATTGCCATACAGGACATTTGCCAGGGTCGCCAGGATCAGTTCGACGAACACGTGCCGGGTCGGTAGGCATTGCACGTATAGTCTTTTCCAGTCGTTCCGGGTCATCACGTAATTTGATGGTGTTGTTATAGGATTTTGACATCTTCTGTCCATCCAGCCCGGGGACCTTCGATGCTTTTGTCAATTTTGCCTCCGGTTCAACCAGGATTACCCGGCCACCTCCCTCCAGGTAGCCGAACAGCCGCTCCTTGTCACCCAGGGTCAGGTTCTTCTGCTCATCCAGTAATGCATGTGCGCGGGCAAGCGCATCGTGATCACCCTGCTGAGTGTAGGCTGTCCGCAGAGAACGATACATCTTGGCCGCTTTCTTGCCCATCTTTTTCACTGCCGCCTCAGCCTTTTCTTCAAAACCCGGCTCACGGCCGTAAAGATGGTTGAAGCGCCTCGCTACCTCCCGGGTCAATTCAATGTGCGGTACCTGGTCTTCACCGACGGGTACCAGTCCGGCTCGATAGATAAGGATGTCTGCAGCCTGCAGCAGGGGATAGCCGAGAAAGCCCAGAGTAGCCAGGTCTCGCTCACGTAATTTTTCCTGCTGGTCTTTGAAACTCGGCACCCTCTCCAGCCTGCCCAGAGGCATAAACATGGATAATAACAGCGACAATTCTGCATGCTCCGGTACGTGCGACTGGATGAACAACGTCGCGCTGCCGGGGTCTATGCCGGCAGCCAGCCAGTCAATCACCATATCCTGGATATTTTCGGAGATGACTGACGGTTCTTCGTAATGTGTGGTCAGTGCATGCCAGTCTGCGACGAAAAAGAAGCATTCATACTCGTGCTGCAGGGCCACCCAGTTTTTCAGTACACCATGATAATGACCAAGATGCAGACGGCCGGTTGGACGCATGCCGGAGACTACGCGCTCCGGTCTGCCAGAAGTTGTTATCAATCTAGACTCCGTGTCAGGTTATGTATTGTACAAGCCCGAAAATCGGGATGGAGAACAATGATGCCATAAAAGAAAGAAAGGCAGAAAGAGGTAAAATTAGTATATTGCCCAGCATGCCGGTTGCCAGCAGACCGAGCATAATAAACAGGCCATAGGGTTCCAGCTTGCTATAAGGCCTTGCCAGCGATAGTGGCAATAATCCGACAGCTACACGCCCGCCATCCAGTGGCGGGATGGGTATCAGGTTAACCAGCATCAGGATAGTATTGATATACAGCCCTGCCACTGACATTAATAGCAGCGGCAAAGCCGCATAACCCGGCAGGTACTGCGCAATGAACCCTACCAGGCCCCAGATAAATGCCATGACCAGATTAGCACCCGGGCCTGCCAGTGCGACATAGACCATATCTCGCTTGGGCTGGTTCAGATTGGCAAAATTAACCGGAACAGGCTTTGCCCAGCCAAACAGAAACCCACCCATGGCAAGTAATAATCCCGGCACCAGCACCGTGCCTACTGGATCAACATGCTTTAAAGGATTTAACGTAAGGCGGCCAGCCATTTTCGCCGTACTGTCGCCGAATCGCAATGCGACCCAGCCATGTGCCACCTCATGGACAGTAATAGCAAATAACACTGGTACCGCCCAGGTAATAATTTTTTGAATCAATGAGAGTTCTTGCATCGGCGGATTATAGCTGGAATTGATGAATCAGGGTAAAGGTTAAAGAAGGAAAGGAGGAAAGGGGAAAGGTCATAGTAAAATCAAAGGCCTAAATTCAAAGAGTAATTTCCTTTCGCCTTTTCCCCTTACCCTGATTCACTCAAATGGGGAAGGGTCTCCTTTACCCACCCTAATCACTTCCGGCGCCCCACTCACCATATCAACCACTGTTGTCGCTTCAAGACCACAGAACCCGCCATCAATAATAAGATCAACCTGCTTGCCCAGTTTCTCACGTATTTCATCAGGGTCGCTCAGAGGATGATCGTCATCAGGCAGAATTAACGTACTGCTCATCAGTGGCTGATCGAGCAGATCCAGCAATGCCAGGCTTATGTTGTTATCTGGAACACGAATACCAATGGTTTTGCGCTTGGGATTCTGCAGACGGCGCGGGACCTCTCCCGTCGCCTTGAGGATGAAGGTGTATGCTCCGGGGGTAAAGTGTTTCAACAGTCGATAAACATTATTTTCGACTTTGGCGTAGATCGATAACTCTGACAGATCACGACACACCAGGGTGAAATTATGCCTGGCATCAACACGTCTGATTGCACGGATACGGTCCAGTGCCTGCTTGTCACCAATCAGGCATCCGAGGGCATAGCTGGAGTCGGTTGGATAGGCAATTACGCCCCCTCTGTTGATTATCTCCACAGCCTGATTGATAAGACGTTGCTGGGGATTATCGGGATGAATTTCGAAATACTGTGCCATGACGAGTAAGACTAGCTAAAATAGAGATCACTGGATATTTATTATAGCGGAATTGATATCAGAATTGCCCAAATAGTTGGACGGTGGGACAATACATCGCCATTTGCGCTATATCTTATATCGTTATAAAACGGCACCTACAATGCCGATCTTACTTACAAACTTATGCGGAGATTATCAGAATATATGTATTATGTAATTACTGGAACTGATGTTGCAGACAGCCTGGAAAGTCGACTCTCTGCCAGGCCGGAACACCTGGCAAGGCTCAAACAATTGCAGGATGGAGGACGGCTGCTCACAGCAGGCCCCCTTCCCGCCATTGATTCAGATGACCCCGGTTCTGCGGGATTTACTGGCAGCCTGATCATTGCTGAATTTGACTCTCTGACGGCAGCCGAGCAGTGGGCAGGTGAAGACCCATATATCGAAGCTGGCGTTTACGATACCGTTACCGTTAAACCCTTCAAAAAGGTATTTCCGCAATGAATCGAGTTGAAATGATTCGCGATACACTCAGCTCGGCCCTTTCCCCTGAGAGCCTGGAAGTTATTGACCGTTCGCATGAACATGCCGGACATGAAGGTGCAAAAAGCGGCGGTGGCCACTTCGATGTTATCATTGTCGCCGAAGGGTTCAACGGTATGGGAACAGTACAACGTCACAGGGCAGTCTATGATGCGCTAGGTGATGCAATGAAAACTGAGATTCATGCATTGAGCATACGAGCCTATACACCGGAAGAATTTTAACGGCATAGCTAGCGGGAGAAAATAAATAATTCGTTGGCTTTATTTTACGGTAGCAAGCAATATTTAATTAATAGCTTGCCGGGTAGAAACTCTTTACCTTAGTTTTCAGTGCACAGTCCGCATGAAAATCGTTTTCAACATATTTTCCTTCTTCCAGTCCTCTATGTTGGTTGGCCTCTGAACGTGATAGCCCTGGGCAAAATGCACACCAATATCACGAAGCATCTCCATCAGAGTCGCATCTTCGACCGATTCAGCAATAACAAAAAGACCCAGTCCATAAGCCAGATGGGTAATATTATTGACCATCATTCGATCAATCGGGTCTTCAGCCATACCTTTAACAAACTGCCCATCTATTTTAAGAAAATCCACTTTCATTTTTTTCAAATAGCCAAATGAACTCAAGCCTGCACCGAAATCATCCAACGCAAATCGGCAACCGATATCGCTTAGTAGTGAAATAAAATCCATTGCTGTCTGGTAGTTAGTGATGGCTGCAGTCTCTGTGATCTCTAACATAATCTGGTTAGGATCAATCTCATACTCCTTCATTTTACTGACGATAAAGTCACTGATTTGCGGGTCACCCACCGACTGTCCGGACAGATTTATGCTATACAGATAGGTAACTGAAGAATCTGTATCTTTACGCACGTCACGAATTATTTCGAAGCAATGCTCAATCACCCACATATCGACATCCCGCATCAAACCATATCTTTCTGCAGCAGGAATGAAGCTGTAAGGTCTAGCGATACTGCCATCATCCAGGCGCATACGCAGCAGGAATTCCTGTACCTGGATATCAGATTGTGCAGACAATAATGGGGCCATGGTTTGCAGCATCAGGAAAAACCTATCTTCACGCAGGGCATCCTGTATTTTTTGTGACCACTGCATAAGCTCATGATGTTGGGTAACAGATTTTTCATCTGGTTTGTATGTATGCACATAGTCCCTGCCAGACTCTTTGGCTATATAACAGGCGACATCAGCAGCACTCATCAGTTCTGCATGTGTACTTTGCGGGTCATTGACGGCGACCACGCCAATACTCATTCGAACATCGAATGCACGGTCATCCCAGCGGAAAATAAACTGTCGAACGGCAAGCCGTAGTGTATCGGCAATTTGCACTGCATTTTCAATCTCGCAGTTGCGCAACAATAAGCCAAACTCATCACCACCTAGCCGGGCAAGCACATCACTTTCCCGTATCCGGCTCATCAGCAACTGGCTCAACTGCTTCAGCAGTGCATCACCCGCAATATGACCACACGTATCATTCACAATCTTGAATTGATCAAGATCCATGTAACAAAGCACATGTCCAGGGCTGTCATCACCGATGGACTGGATTGTATTTCTTATTTCCTGTTCAAATTTTCCCCTGTTAAACAGTCCGGTCAGGGAGTCGTGGCTAGCCTGGTAAGTGAGCTGTTTCTTCAGTTCTCTTTCGTGGGTAACGTCTCGCATAATTATGACCAGACCCATTTCTTGATCGCGAATATCCTTTAACCTGGAACAGGAAAGATCAACTGACAGCGGGCTTTTTCCATCCGGTAGTGCAAGTAAATGAGAGGACATAATGCCGTCATTTTCTATCTTTTTTTCTATACAAGATTCCAGTGGATTAACAATTTCCTCTTGGCTCTCCTCATCCAGCAGGTGGACGACATCATTAACCGATTTGCCAAAAGCCTCTTCATTCGAAATAGCCATGAGGTTTACAGCAATGGGATTAAGAAAAGTTATATTGTTATGATTATCTGTCGTAATAACAGCGTCTGCAATTGAACTTAATGTCACCTCTGCCCGTTCTCGCTCACTAAATAAAGCCTGAAAGGATTCTTCCTGTTTAGCCGCAGCCAGCCTTTGGTGCGTTCGTGACACACTCCATATTTTTAATAAAACAGCAATGAGAATCATCACGGCGAGAGCGATTGAAATCTGTAGCAAACCAGGATGATACATCCGAGTAAGCTCAAGCAGAACGTCACGGTTTGCCACATTGAACACTCGATGGTCAGTGAATTTCACTGTTGGTAATAAAGACATACTATTATGGTCATGACTGGCAGCAAACTCATCTCTTTTCGCCCCTGCCATATCAAAGTCAAGCAGTGTCAGATCAAAAGTAATATCAGGGAAATGATCGATAAACGATGAGAATATTTTTTCCTGATCTATGTAGAGCATAACTGCGCCATTTATCTGGCGCTTGCTCTCCTGCAATGACTCAGGCTTCAGTCGGCCAAAGTAGATGTTTTTCATCATGATCAGACCCGGCTGAGTCGTGAGGAAATCAGGGACTTTTATCATCGATACAGAATTTTCCTGCATCGCAAGCAAAACGGCAGCTTCCACTTCCTTGTTTAGATACAAATCCAGCCCGAGCAACTGTGATGTCTTTGGCTCCATTGGTATCAGAATGCTAGTTACCAGATAGGAGCTTCTCCTGCTGGCCTTTACAAAGGCATCTTTTTCCTTATCGTATTCACGGATCGTCATTTCAGCCATGCCTTCTTCCTGCATATGCTTTTCGTAATCATTCCGGTCACGCCAACGCACCCAGTCCAGTTTAGCTATGGAATAAATATAGGGGTAGGCTTTAACCAGGTCCTGCAGTACACCATCTGCGATGTTTCCATCGATAGTGCTATCGTGATCAAAGTTGACCAGTGCAGTGATGGCCCCTTCAGCCGTCAGCAAACGTTGAGCAATTCCCTGGTAAACCAGGTCTGAGTATTCAAGGAACTTTTTTCTTTCAGCCTGCTGGTCAGCAAACATTACGATGGCACCACCAAGCAGGACAAGTACTGCAAAAAGCAGTCCCTGAAACCTGGAAGTAGTTTTCAGATTGTTACCTGCAGTCATTACAATCCTTGTTGGTATTTTTTTGTTCGAGCTCGCAGAGAGTCAATATCTTTCACGTCAGCTAGTTTCATCAACAAAGTATTCTCATAAATTTCCCACTTTCTATTGGCAACAATTGGTATTCTTTGTATCGGGACTCCTTCGTGAATGGCAATTGCTGTCTTCGCAGCCCATTCACCCTGCTCCTGAGGTATTTTCACAAAACCTAGCATGGAAAAAGGCAGCATCCAGTCATCGTTGGTCAGTATCAGCTTGTCGGCATTTTCTCTGACGAATGATACTATCGTCTTTTTATCCCAGTCATTTATTGCGGCTGAACTACCGAGGATAATAAAATCTGCCTCTTCTGCTTCATTGAATGCTGACTGCCATGCCGCTGTATTATCAACCAGAGCACTCGAGATACTAATATTCAGGTCATCTGCGACTTTTACAAGGTGTTTTAAATTCTTATCTTCTGTTAACGTATCTGACTCCAGATATAAACCTCGTGTACCACGACCAGTCAATCTCTGTGCCCACATGAGCATCGGCCTGACCGGGGCAACCTCGACCATCCTAGTCACATTCGATGCTGGAAAGCCGTATCCCTCTACAGTCCAGTTGATGCCACTGAAAACTACCGGCAAACTTCCTCCTTTGAAATATGGAACCACAA
>NODE-455-length-14631-cov-16.0456_pt1 | contig 14631 bp, 15 predicted proteins | sample MGYA00139097_ERZ477577 | MGnify/ENA metagenome assembly ERZ477577 | reverse complement strand
CATAAATATAATTTATAATTTTTATGAAAAACTAAGGGAGATATAAAACAGTGAAACCCGCTAATTCATTAAAATTCATAAGTATTCTTAATCAATTTTATAAAATATACTAATTTTAATTTTGATTTAATCATCTCTGTCTTACACTTAATGTGAACAATTAATTTAACCATAAATTATGTTATACAATACATACTTGTGGTTCTAAAGGAAGAATATGGCACGAATAATAGTAATGGGTGGTGGAGTCTCAGGACACACTGCTGCAACATTTGCAAAAAAATGGCTTGGTAAGGAACACGAAGTAGTGGTTGTCACTCCTAATTCACAATGGAACTGGATCCCATCTAACATCTGGGTGGGTGTAGGACAGATGACAAAAGAGGACGTTGTATTTCCTCTCGCACCGATCTATAAAAAAGCAGGGATCGACTACAGACAGGCAAAAGCTGTTTCTATCCATCCTAACGGAAAAGCCGAGAGTGATGCTCCATACATTGTGATCGAATCTACAGAAGAAGCAACAAAAGGCAAAACTGAAGAGTTGACATATGATTACCTTATCAATGCCACTGGACCTAAGCTTAATTTTGATGCAACACCAGGTTTGGGTAATGGTAATGGGGAACTGGGAGAGCATACTGTTTCTGTGTGTACTGCAGACCATGCTGTTCATGCAAATGATGAGCTAAACAAAGTGTTTGAAAAAGCAAAAGCTGGCGAAAGACAAAAACTTCTTGTAGGTACAGGTCACGGTATGTGTACCTGTCAGGGTGCAGCATTTGAATACATCTTCAATATTGAGCATGAAGCAAGAAAAGCCGGTGTTAGAGACATGCTAGATATCAAATGGATCTCTAATGAATCATTCCTTGGTGACTTTGGTATGGGTGGACTTCACATGAAAGTGGGAGGTTATGCTGTAAGTTCTAAACTTTTTGCTGAGTCCCTTTATGCAGAAAGAAATGTTCCATGGATCATCGGTGCACATGTGAATAAAGTAGAAGCAGGGAAAGTGCATTATGAACTTCTTGATGGAAGTATGGGTGAAGAAGAGTTTGACTTTTCTATGCTTATCCCACCATTTGGAGGAGTAGGACTTAAAGCCTATGACAAAGATGGTTCAGACATGACTGATACACTTTTTGCTCCTAACGGATTTATGAAAGTGGATGCAAAATACGATGCAGGTGCGTATGAGAACTGGAAAGCATCTGACTGGCCGGTAACATACCAAAACCCATCGTTTGGGAACATCTTTGCATGTGGTATCGCCTTTGCACCGCCACATCTCATCTCTAAACCTATGAGTTCTCCAAACGGAACACCGATCAACCCTACGCCTCCAAGAACAGGTATGCCTGCAGGTATCATCGGGAAAGCGGTTGCCCACTCTGTGTGTGATATGATCAGAAGTGGGGAAAATGTACATCTTCATGAAGCTTCTATGGCAGAAATGGGTGCAGCATGTGTTGCAAGTGCCGGTAAAGGTATCTTTGATGGCCAGGCAGCAGCAATGACAGTCTACCCTGTTGTACCAGACTTTGAAAAGTATCCTGGAACAGGTCGTGATACAGACTATACATTTGGAGAGATCGGTCTTGCGGGTCACTGGATCAAACATATCTTACACCATCTGTTCATCTATAAAGCAAAACTCAAGCCAGGTTGGACGTTGATACCTGAGTAAGCAGTACTATTCTCGCCTATGGCGAAGCTTCAGTGAGAGGAATTGTAAAGGTGCTTTGCTCCTTTGCAAGGAGAGATAATAAAAAAGGAGATAAAATGAAAGAAGAAGAAGTAAATTTTCAAAATGAGCAATTTAACTTAACCATGATCCCAGGGAAATTTGCAAGAGCAATGAGAACCTGTAAGATTTGGCAATTTATTAGATTTTTAGTGATCAATATTAAAATGCTCATCGTAGTAAGCAAAAGCCACTAAACCATATCTGTACCTTAGATGCACTGAGGTACAGATACCACAAACCTTTATTCTATTTTTACCCTATAACATACCTAAACATAGCATAAGCGTTTCAAAGAGAAGAGATGATAAAAGAGATTACACAATACCCTACAGTCATGAGTCTGGAGTTTGGCGGCAATGTACGCCATTTTGATGATACCCTACTGGAGATCATACAAGATCTAAAAGATACTATCCTTGCCAATGATCTCAATGCACTTGCAGCATTTCAAATAGGTTCCCCTTTAGCCGTGATCATCATTAAACAAGATGATGATCAGTTTTTAGAGATCATCAATCCTGTGATCATCAAAAGAGAGGGGTCTGTTACGCCTATTGAATCAACAGCATATTTTCCAGGACTCACAGCCAGAACCATACGCTATGAAAAAATCAAGCTCATGTATGAAGACAGAAAAGGGAAACAGCAGTTTCTATCTGCAGAAGGTGATCTGGCCATTACCATTCAAAGGAAAACAGATTATTTACTTGGTGCAAACTTTCGAATAAGAATGAATGAAGAAGAAAAAAAGCTCTTTGATGCCAAACTTGAATTCGGAACAGATAATATTGATCATAATGACTGTCCTACGGTATTTAAAAGAGACAAGATACTTTACCTTATCAAATATGGATTCATTTTAGGTGTGATAGGCTTATTTTTGAGTTTTTTTGTCGATACAGAAGCAGTGCATACACTTAAAAGTGCAGAAAACACTCTTATGCTGGTTCTTTTATTGCTTATGGTTATTTATTTTTTCTATGCCCAGTATGAAGGAAAACAATATAAGCATTGCACTTCCTGTCAAATAGGAAATATTATAGGTACACTATTGATCTTAAGTATCAAGCTGATCTTACTCTTTTTAGGTAATTATTTTTTACTCTGGTAATATTTGTTGTTGTGGGATAAGATAAATAAAAAAGGATAGATAGTTTGCAAGAGAAAAACGCTTGCAAACTGTTCCAAGGATAAACCTTGGGAAAAGAAATCGAAAAGTATCTCCGAAGAGATCTTCCAAAGACAAGCTTTGGTAAAAGATCGACTATCTTTTTGAGAATTGTGGAGATCTTCTCGCTTTTTTCTTACCTGGTTTCTTTCTTTCAACTACTCTAGAGTCTCTAGTAAGAAGTCCCATTGGTTTAAGGATTGCTCTGAAAGATGGTTCAAACTCTACAAGAGCTTTAGTGATACCATGCTTAAGTGCATCCGCTTGAGCAGAATAACCACCACCAAGTGTAGTAGCTCTAACATTCATAGACTCAAGTTGCTTAGTAGCTTCAAGTGGAAGTCTAACTTTCATTTTAAGTGTTTCGTGTCCACCTAACCATTGGTCAAGTGTTTTACCGTTAATAAGCATTTCACCGTTACCTGGAGTCAACCAAACTTTAGCGATAGCCGCTTTTCTTTTACCTGTTGCATAAATAGTTGCCATGCTTACGCCTCCTTATTGATTTGAGCAGTGTGTGGATGTTCAGCACCTGCATATACTTTAAGCTTTTTAAGCATTGTTCTACCAAGAGTAGTCTTAGGAAGCATACCTCTGACAGCTTGTCTGAAAAGTTTTTCAGTATGGTTTTCTAGCATATCACCAAGTTTTTTACTTTTAGTAGAACCGAAGTAACCACTGTGAGTAAAGTACTCTTTGTCGTCAAGTTTAGCTCCTGAGAACTTCGCTTTTTCTGCATTAATGATAACTACGTAGTCACCACAATCTACATTTGGTGTAAATGATGGTTTATGTTTACCTCTAAGAAGTGTCGCTACTTCAGTTAAGATACGACCAAAAGTTTTACCTTCTGCATCGATCAGAACCCAGTCACGTTGTACTTCAGCAGGTTTAAGAACTGATGTCAATTTCATGAATTTTCCTTGTTTAAATAGAACTATTTACTCTGCAAATGTTCTTTTGTGGACGGATTGTACCCACTTAACCTTAAATTTTATTTAAATTAAGATTAACTTAAGGTTTTAATCTCTATTTCTTCTTCCGTTAGATAAATGATCATCCCTTCTGTCCGTTTTCCTGTAATATTTGCAATAGCTTTTTTATAGTACCCAACCTGATTTTGATGTTTCACAGCATATTTCTTAGAACTTTTATAATCTATGACCAAATTATGATCCTCATACTCTAAGAGCAGATCTATCTGTTTAAGTTCACCCTCAAAACTCAGTGATTGCTCTTTTCGTACCTTTGCACCTTGAAGTAAAGTCTGAAATGCTTGGTTTTCTATGAGTGATCTGATGCGTTGTTGTATCTCTCTTGCACTCTCACTACTTAGTTGCTGTCCATATCTATTGTTCATCGACATCATAGCAGCAGATAAACTTACCTCATCAAATGTACCTAACATCTCTAAAGCATAATGTAAAGCCGTTCCAAAAAGAATGGCTTCATAATCTTTCTCTTCTTCCTCATCAGGTATTGTAGTCTCTTGTGTCCCATAATTTGATAGCACCATAGATTGACTCATTTTCTCTCGCTGAATGTTTGACTCTGAATGTTCAACACTTAATGTACCAATACATAGTGTCTCCATTCCTATCTCATCAAAAACAGACTCTTTAGGCTTTCGTATAACGATCAAACCTTCAACTGCTCGAGTCAGTGCCACATAGAGCACATTTTTACTGTCCTTTAATGCAGACTTTTTTCTCTCTTCCATGATCTGGGCATAGTCATTATCGAAGTGTTCTCTACCTGCAGTACGGTAGAGAATTTTCTCAATATATAGATTGTCATTATAATGGTAGACAAGTGCAGAAGTATCTGACTTTTTACGTGTCAGTTTATCTAAGAGTATGACATATTCAAACTCCAGACCTTTTGAACCGTGTACGGTCATGATCTTTGCACCGTGTACAGAATTGGATGCCACAGCAATACTCGAACTCTTAAACTCTTCTACAAATGTTGGTATGTCAGAAAAGGAAGAAGCAAATTCCAAAAGTTTTAAAATGTTCAAGTCGTCATCAAAATACCCAAACTCACGTACAAGTCTGTCTGTAACCTGCAAAGGAGACATGAATGCAGAGAACCAGGAGAGATCTAACTCATCTAAGGTTTTGCCTACAGTGAGCAGCATTGCCTGAGCATCTATTTTCTCTCCAAAGAACAGATATTCACACATGGCAACCAAGGCAGCGATCTTAGGCATATTTTTTAATGAGGAAGAGGTTTTTAAAAGGGTGTGTATACCTTCATGTTCACAGGCTTCCTGTAAACTCTGTCCATCTTTATTCGTATGCACCAAAAAAGCGATCTCATCTACAGGTACCCCGAGATCTAAAAGTTTTTTAGCTTGTGTGACTGCTTCAGTGATGAGTTCTTCAGACTCCAACACTTCTACATATCCTTCAGACACTCCAGGCTTGCTCTTTTGCGCCGTGTAGCCCTCCATGGTTTCTTGAAACCAGCGGTTGACCTGTTCCACCACATTTTTAGAGCTTCTATAGTTCGTATCCATAGGTAGTATATCTACGCCATAATTTTCTGCCACTTTGTCAAACAACTCCTCCACCCCGCCACGAAAACGGTAGAGTGACTGCTTGGTATCTCCCACATAAAAAAAGCTCTTAAATTCACTCTGACCATGTCCAGAAAAGATCTCATCAATCAAAGGTTTGAGTAACAAAAACTGCAGTGTAGAGGTATCTTGAAATTCATCAAGCAGTATATGTTTGAACTTTGCATCTATTTTAAAGTACAAGAACTCTTTACTCATACTCTCATGTAAAAGCCTGTAGGTAAAATAGGTCAGGTCATCAAATGTAAGGACACCTGAACTCTTGGCATTTGTAATGACAGCATTTTTATAATAGTCATAGATATTAAAAAGGTTTTGTAACACTATGGATTCTTTAGCCTGTGCCCATTTTGCCAACTCTGATTTCAAAGAAGCATAAATACCCTCTATTTCATCATTGGCTACTTTTTTAAACCAACTGTGTTCCCCTAAAGTCTCTTTTTCAAAAAGTCCTTTACCAAAGAGTTCTTTGATACTCTTCGTTTCAAACTGACCCATACAACGCGCAGCCGCACCTGCATCTGTAAGCGCCTTTATCATTTTTAGACGTAAAACCTCACACATCTCTTCTTGTTGCGTGACATTAATGGTAGTCACTTTTTGACTTGGTAAGAGTGGGTCCACTTTATAGAAATTCTGCATCAGATCAAAGATCTTACCAAAACGTTTATCTTCGATATCCATTGCAAGTTTTACCAGACTAGAAAGTAAACCGTTTACTTGTACCTCATCTAAAAAATGTTTTTCCAGCTCATCTTCACCCTGCTCTTTGGTGACAAAGTCCGGTTCAAGACCCAACTCTAAAGAAGCCGCGCGCAAAATACCGGAAAAAAAGCTGTCAAGTGTCACGATATAAGAACTGGAAGCTAAAAACCGTGCCAATACTTCGGGCTGTTTAGCAAACAAAACTTCTTTATTGAATCCTGTTTGAACAACAATAGCATCCAAAAATGCTTCATTGTCTCCCAGGTTCCTTAAGGAGTCTACCACCCTCTGACGCATCTCTGCTGCTGCTTTATTGGTGAACGTTGCTGCAAGTATAGAGTTAGGAGATTCACCCATAAAGAGTAGTGATATATAACGGACTGAGAGTGCAAAGGTCTTCCCGCTTCCTGCAGAAGCTGAATAGGCCAGAAAAGGTTTAAAACTCATAAGTACTCTCCTCTTCCGCACATTAAAGTAAACTCACACCACTTACATTTTTGCAGATCTTCACATTTCTCAGCCACAAAATGCTTGGTTTGCTTCAATATAGCGATATGCTCCTCCAAAAGCGCATTTCTCTCTTCAAGCAATGTCACTTCCTGCATCTCTCCTCCATCCAGTATCTTTAAAAAAGCCAAAGAGATATTTTGGTATTTACCTGCCAAAAGTTGCGAGTAGATACTCATCTGGAAATCTGTGATCTTTTCGGGGTTTAGTTTTTTTGGTTCTTTATCCACATTCCCGCTTTTATAATCCAACACCAAAGTATCTGTAGTATTTTGATCTATACGGTCGATGCGTCCTTTAAAGTTCAATCCCCCTATCTGGGTACTGAATTCTTTTTCTCTGTGTATCACTCTCCAATCTGCCTGAAAGTGCTCTATTTGTGTCTCTATATAGCCTTTTAGCTTCTCTTTCCAAAGCAGTTTTCTATAGGCAGTTTTAGCATCATCAAAAGGGAGAAGTGCATCTATTTGTTTATGTATGGCTAATTCTAATTCATTGCTTGAAGTATAATGGTCATTTTTCTCATGTATGCGTTCCAGTACAGTATGTAAAAAGGAACCCTCATTAAGCTCATCATCTTCTTTAGCCTGTATCTTCTGTATGTAACGGTAATAGTATTTTCTCTTACATTCCAAATAGGTCTTTAGTCGTGAAGCCGACCAAGTGATCTCCAGTGCATTGAAGTTCTCTACAAGCGGATCGTTTTCAACTTTAAGTTGTGACGGTTGTGCATAGAGCAGATCAAATTGCGCTTGTGTCTGTTCTGCTTTGGACAGACCTAACTCATAAAGGAACTTTGAGGGGAGTTTATTGTCTGAAGTACTGTAAAGTATGACTGACTCTGAAGCTTGTTCCAGTAAACGTTTGTAATACTGTTTTTGTAACGCTTCTCTATCATTTTTTGTCGGCAGGTTTGCAAAAGCCCGTACTGCTGAATTGAGGAACTGGTCTTTACTGGAAGTCGTAGGTACCACACCTTCATTAAAGTCTACGATGACAACACCTTCAAAATGTACACCTCTGGTCTCAAGCACTCCCATGACAGTTATTTTTCCCCCGCGTACATCATCCATCGTCACTTTTGAAAGTGCTTTAAGCCATAAAAAGAGCCACTCTTTCAGTCCCAGTTCTTCTGCTTCAAGCACTTTGATGAAGTGCAGATACTTCTCATATACCCGCTCATTGAACTTTACTTTTTTCTCTCCTTCCAATAAAGGACTATCGTGTAATCCCAATCCATCAATACAGGTAAAAAAATCACCAACATTCATTTTCTTGGTTGCAGATATCTTTTCTATCTCTTCCAAATTAAAACCATAACGCTCAAGGAGTTTTTTACTCTCTTTATCAAAACTTTGCCAGTACCTGTAAAGTGCCTCCAACGATTTATAAATACGTCCATTACTGTAATCATATCCCATCGCAAAGTTCAGATTGTTATGTCTGTCAAAAAGTGTAAAGTGTTCTTTAAAACTCTCATCTGGGAGTATCAGTACGATCTCTTCTGGTTTCAAGCCTGAGCTGACCATCTCTTCTATCTTGGCAAAGGCTACAGCGATCTGCTCTTCTCTCTCTTCTACCGCATAAACTTTAGCATGAATGGCATTCTCATTCTTTTGCATACTCAAGACTTTTTTATCTGTCATTGAAAAATGGATGTGCTGGTCATTTTCCAAAACAATGCCCAGCGACTCAAAACGCTCTTGCATTTTTTTGTTGAACTTAGAAGTTGTGTAGTGTATGATCAGTGATACTTCCTTGGATATCTTCTCAAGTAACGCCAGTTCAAAATGACTTAAGTACCCTTCAAGGTGTACTTCTACACTCTCATAGGCTTGTAAAAATCCCTTATTGAGCATATAATCAGTGGGAATAAAAGCTTTGTCTGTATAGCCTCTCTCTTCTAAAAGTGTTTGGTAGTTCTCCAAAAGTATCTCAAGTATCTCCAAGTGTGTACCAAACTCTGCATAGGCATCTGCCTCAGCCAAAGTTGAAAAATCTATCTGTTCTGCTGCCAACTCTTCAAAAAATTTAAACAGTGCATCACTCTTAGTAAAGAATCTCACTAATGAAAGATCAAGATTTAAATCTTCAAATGCTTCAAACGCTGCAGCTTTACGTAGTAGTAGTATACGTTGCAGAGGATCGATCTGTATTTTATTTTCAAGCAGTATAGCACGTTGTTCAAACTCATCCATACGCATAAGTGCAGGCAAGAGACCATTTTGTTCTTTATGTGTAGAACTAACTGTTCTTAATGCGCGCGATGTTGGATAAATATGGAGTTGATTCATGTTGAGTAGTATAGCATAGAGTAGAAGATAAAAAAGAAAGATCTGTCATATTGACAGATAATGATCCTGACAAGGCTTAGCCTTGCCAACAAGTATTACTTTTTATGGTTTAAGATAAGCAGAGACTTCAGAGTAGCCTATGGTATCACCCACTTCAGCTCTTAGTTGAAGTGTATATCTTCCTGCGTTAGAGATATTCACATCTGTAACCTTGTATTTCCCATCTGCATAAGGAAGATCTGTAAAAAGTTTATCTTCTTTTCTGCTATGAGGCTGTGTCAGTAAAAATGTTACATTTGCATCCGATACTTTTGTACCGTTTTTTGCAGCGACTTCATATGAAAATGTATTCATGCCTTTTGAGAGTTTCACAGGGTTTAACTGAACACGATTACTATTTACATTGTCTGTCATAACCATTGTTTCCACATCTAGCAAGGTAATACTATATGCTTTGTCAAATGCTATTTTTTTCTCCATGATCTGATTGATATTCATATCAGCCATTTGATATTTAAGCATAAATTGATTTGACTCTTGTACCGGCATCGATGAAGCTGACTTTACCGTCCAATAACTCAATGTGATACCAATGGTAAGAAAACCAAGTATCATATGCGGCCAATAGGTCTTTTCATTATTTTTTGCCATTTTTTATCCTCATATATATTGGTCTAATTGCAAACATCCAGAGTACTAATATTGAACCGATGTAAATTAAAACCTTTAGCCCCCAAACCATATAGCGGGTATCATTAGATATCGTCTTTGTAAGTTCAATCCCTTTCGACTCAGCAATACCTTCTGCGAGTTCTGAAAATGCCTGTATCACACCGATGTTGTGTTTATCTTCATCAGAATTTTTATCTTTTGTGGAAACGACATCAACTGCTGCATCTCTCACATCATTATAATCATATAGATCACGAAGATCATCAGACGAAGGGATCAATCCGACCCTTCCCTTCATTTCTATCTCTTCCGTGATCGATGCCTGTGGTGCAAATATAAATAATACATAAGGCTTGCTCATGCGCTCCTCATACTTCTTGCTATACTCTACCAGGTTAAACCCTACAGGAAAGTGTTCATTGGTAGCTATCACATACCCATTGATACCCGTTTTTGAAAAAAGTTCGTCACCTATCTGATTGATAAGTTGTGAAGCTTCAAGTTTTAGAATGTCATCTTTGAGTATATGTGTAGCATTTAGAAGAAGTGGAAGAGCCAAAGCAAGCAAGGTTGCCCTTACTTTTACTTTGAACATATTTTATCCTACGTATAAAAGGTTGCCGCTGAATGACAAATATAGTGCAGCCACTGCTGAAAATGCCATACAAGCTATAAGTACTTTGTCCATATATTTAATCATTATTTATCCTTTTTCTCTGCATCTATAAATGCAAACTGCTTATTCTCTACAGAAATCATTTTGATGTTATTTACATCTCTGATAGCTGTTGGGTCATAAGGGTTTACCGCTGAATGTCTTTGAGTAACAATAGTCATTAACATCAATGTTATAAGAATCACAAGTAAACCTACGATAGAAATCAAGATCCCTGCTATCCCATTAAGTCCAAATACGCTTCGTTTTGTATTTTCTGCCATATTCAACTCCTTAGTTTGACAATGACTGAACATATACAGTCAAAGCTTTCTCTTGTACTGGCGTAATAAGTGTTTTAAATGATGGCATTTTACCGATCATACCTTTTTTACCATTTTGCAATGTATGACTCATCAATGTAGCATCATAGGAAACAAGGCTTGGCGACATACCGTTGTTACCTTGACCATCTGCCCCATGACATGAACTACACGCTGCAAATGATGCAGGTTGTTCACCTTTCATACCGCCAGCTACATACGCAGCAATTGCTTCAGCTTGCTCACCCTGAGCCATACCCGCAGGCATCGCACCCATAGGATAACCTAATTGGCTTTGACCGTTTTTGATCACATCTAATACCTGATCTTTTGTCATTCTAGATGTGAAGTCTTGTGCTTTACCAGATAGACCATCACCTGTAGTACCATGACACTGAGCACACTGTACTAAATAGATAGATTCTCCCATCTCTTTAAGTGTTGCAGCATCTGCATTTTTGTGTGTAGCTTCAAACTTCGCATTGTAAGCTAAAACTTCTTCATTGTACTCACCGATTTGGCTGTATGCATTCACAGGATACCCTATCAATCCATACCACATAGACCAAATGAAAAGTCCTAAAAATGAGTATGCCCATCCTGAAGGAAGTTCATTCTGGTACTCACCTATACCATCCCAATTGTCATCTAGAAGTTTACCACTCGCTGTATCTGTTTTTATCTGATTAATATATTTAACCGAAACCGCTGCCGTAAGTACTGCAACTGCCACAGCACCACCCATTGTTATCGCAGTCATGTCATCAGCCAAGACATTCATATCCATGTTCATTACTGCTGCAATCGTTGCGATGATCAATAGTGCTGCAAATGCCAACGCTTTTATCATTAATGCATTCATTTATTATCCTCCTTGTATTCTCTTTGTGAAGCGGGCTTATCTTCTACGGGTGTACTTGTGATCTCATCATCAAGTGCAATGTTCCCGTATTTTTCATAATCCCTTTCACCTTTTTTTTCACTTCTGTAAAGGTGTACAATATACCCATACAACATCACTACCAAAAAAATGGTCATAAAGAAACTGGCATAGCCTTGTAGATCCCTGATGTCCATCTTTATCTCGCTATTTCAAACTGTTAAGGTAAGCAATAAGTGCTACGATTTCAGGTACTTGACCATTCGCAACTGCTTCTTTAACATCTTTGTTCTTCATATCATCAGCAATAGCTTTTGCATCTGCAAGAACTTTTGGTCTGTGTGCTTCCCATGCAGCTCTTGTTCTCTTGAACTCAGGCCCATATGGAGTGTGAAATGCATTTTTAACTGTTACCGCTTCTGCATAAGCCGTTTCAATGTCGGCTAAATTTGTAAACTGATGTTCATATGCAGGCATAATAGAACCTGGTACAATTTCAGCAGGATTCAACATGTGATTTTCATGCCAATCTGTTGTTCTATAGTTTCCGATACGGTGTAAGTCCGGACCTGTTCTTTTAGAACCCCAAAGGAACGGTCTGTCATAAGCATACTCACCTGATAGTGAATAATCACCATAACGATCTGTTTCAGACTTGAACGGACGGATCATTTGTGAATGACAAGCCATACAGTTGTCTTTTACATAAACTTTTTTACCTGCAAGCTCAAGAACAGTACGAGGTTTAAGATCAACTACTGGTCTTGCTGCCTTCGCAAAGTTTGGAACTATTTCTATAAGCCCTGCAAATGCGATAACTAACGAAATCGCCGAAGCAAAGAAGAATGGATTTTTTTCTAACCAATGAAAAAACATAATAAACTACCTCCTTATGCCATAGGTGTTCTAAACTGTGGTTCTTCTGTTAATTCTTTAGAAGAAGTCATAGTTTTGATCATATTGTAAGCGAACATTAGGAACCCAGTAAGGTACATAACACCAGCAACTGTTCTAATTACATAGTAAGGATGGAGTACATTGACAGTATCGATAAAACTGTACATCAAGTTACCATACTCATCTACTGCTCTCCACATCATACCTTGTGTGATACCTGCGATCCACATAGATGTAAAGTAAAGAACAACGGCTGTAGTCTGAAGCCAAAATTGCGTTTCCATAAGTTTTTTAGAGTAAATCTCTCTTTTAAACATACGTGGAGCCATATGGAACAATGCAGCCATAGTCATAAATACAACCCAACCAAGTACACCATCATGAACGTGTCCAGGAATCCAGTCTGTAAAGTGCGCAATAGCATTTACTGATTTGATCGCTTGAATAGGTCCTTCAATTGTTGACAACATGTAGAAAGTTGATGCAAGCACCATAAATTTGATCAGTGGGTTGTCTGTTAACTGATTCCACTCACCTTTCATCGTAAGGAGCATGTTGATCGCTGAACCCCATGATGGCAAGATAAGTACTACAGAGAACGCAGAACCCATTGTTTGCATCCAGTCTGGAACTGTTGACCATAAAAGGTGGTGAGAACCAGCCCAAAGATATACGAACATTAATCCCCAGAAAGAAAGTAAAGATAGCTTATATGAATAGATCGCTTGTCCAGACTCTTTTGGAAGGAAGTAATAGATCATACCAACGATAGGTACAGTAAATCCAAATGCAACCGCATTATGTCCATACCACCATTGTACTAGTGCATCATTTGTTCCAGCATACATAGAAACTGAGTTTGTAATAGCACCAAGACCTTCAGTCGCAAAGTAAGTGGGAATAGACATGTTGTTAAAGAGATACAACATAGCAATACCAAGGAAACATGCAAGATAGTACCATACAGAAATATAAAGTGCTTTTTCTCTTCTAATCCCTATAAGTCCCATCATAGACAGACCCCATATAACCCAGATCACAACGATAACTAGATCGATAAACCACTCAAATTGCGCATACTCCTTACCAGAAGAGATACCCAATAATAGTGTGATTGTAGCAAGTAGTGCCCCAACAAAATAAAGCCAAAAATGTATCTTACTGATAACCATAATGAACTTTGATTCTGCCATAGAGACTTTAAGTACTCTTTGTCCTATATAATACCATGTAGCAAAAATGGCACTTACTGTAAATCCAAATACAACTACATTAGTATGTATTGGTCTGAGTCTTGAGAACGTACCGTACTCGCCCAGTAAATAGTTTAATTCAGGAAATGCCATTTGTGCGGCAATAATTGTACCGACTAACATACCTAAAAATCCAAACAAAATTGTTGTATATGTGAACAATTTTGCTATTGAATAATCATATTCCAATGCTGCGTTTGATTGCATGCATACCCCCTTGTATAAATTCTATGCTGTAAATAAATTACAACACTCAATAATAATTATAATCTTATTTGATTATAAGGGCACTTAAAATATTCTTTAATGATTTTATTTGAGGTAAATGGTTACACCTGACGTATATAAGGAGGCTATGAAGCGTTAAAAGAGTATTTTTATCCTATTTTTAGTATCAAATTTATTGATTTTTTTAGGAGTTATTTACTCCTAAATATGCTCTTAATTGAAAGAGAAGAAACCTATTTGAACCAACTCTTGATAGTAGCCCAGATACCGGTTTCTATACCTTTGTCTTCATTATCTAAATCTGTAAATCTATCACACCCGGCTTTCAACCCGACATCACACCCTTTCTTATAAAACGATTTCTCTTTTTCTCTGCTTTTCTCAACACCAAAACCACCACGATAAATGATTGCAACATTAAAACACGCATCACCACTTTTTAATTCACATGCTTGTTCGTAGTACTCTCTTGACTTTACATCATCTGCTCTTACTTCATTCCCATCACGATAGATAGTTCCCATAGCCTCACATGCAGATTTAATACCTCTCGCACATGACTTCTCAAGATAAGGTATAGCAGCGCGGTAACTTTTATTATTATAATAGTTATCACCCATAATGTCACAAGCCCTATCTTCGCCTAGTATGCATGCTTTACGGATATAACTCATACCCTCTTCTTTGATATCTTGCACCTTCGCATTCTCACCTGTGA
>NODE-454-length-14637-cov-7.86476_pt1 | contig 14637 bp, 12 predicted proteins | sample MGYA00139097_ERZ477577 | MGnify/ENA metagenome assembly ERZ477577 | reverse complement strand
TGGTGCACCATTTGATGTTAATCTGGACGGTGACTACGGCGTGGACTGGGGCTGGAATTTGGCCCTGGCGCTAAAGCCCAATGAAAACTCCAATATATCGGCCACCTACCGGTCAAACGTCAATCTAAATCTTTCAGGCGATGTCACTGCCAGCTTAATGGGGATGGGCATTGACACCGGCGGAGAAGTAGAGCTGCCTGCTCCGGCAGTGTTCACTCTTGCTGGTGCCTACACCTGGAACGATCTGACCATCGAGCTGGCCTGGGATCGCACCTTCTGGTCAGAGTATGAGGACTTTGATTTAGATTTTGATAATCCAATGTTGGAGGGAAGTCCTCTTGGCGCCGCTCGACCAAGGGACTGGGATGACACCGACGCTTTCAGGATCAGCGGCTCTTACGATTTCAATGAGAAGTTTACCGGTATGCTCGGTTTTGCGGTGGATTCAAACCCGGTGCCAGATGAAACAGTAGGTTTCCAACTGCCAGATTCCGACGTCATGCTCTTCTCGATAGGCGGTCGCTACAACATCAATGAGCGGTCTTCGTTCGGGCTGGGCTTGCTCTACGATTACAAAGATTCGAGAAAAGTGAACAATGCTGAGGCTGTCGGCGAGTTTGAGAACGCTGCTGCCTTCCTGCTCTCGGCTGGATTTAGCTACAAGTTCTAATTTTTCCCGCTTTGTAAAGCAAAACCCCGAACCATTAACGGCTCGGGGTTTTTTATTGTCCTAAAGCGAGGGGCTGGGACCTGTCAAACCGCACAAATCAAGGCAACGCACTCAGGAGAGCAGCAGGTTGTTGGCAAACCTGATAACCGGAAAGATTACCGTACCGAGCACTCCACTAAAGGCCAGAATCAGAATGACGATGAACCCGTAGCGCTCAAAGGAGGCATAGGTTCTGGCCAGGTTCTCGGGCAGCAGACCGGTGAGAATCCGGCTGCCGTCCAGCGGCGGAATCGGCAGAAAATTGAAAATACAGAGCACCAGGTTGATCCACACCGAGGCGACCAGCATGTTGTAGAGCGGCACCAGGATTGCCTCAAGCATCGTCGAGTAGGGAATGAGGGTTGCCGTTCCAATCATTGCTTTGAGCAGCAGGGCACTGGCCACGGCCAGCAGCAGGTTGGTAATCGGACCGGCCAGGGCCACCCAGAGCATGTCCTTTCTCGGATTTTTGAAATAATAGGGATTGACCGGCACCGGCTTGGCCCAACCGAACTTGATGAAGAAGAAGGCGATGGTACCGATGGGATCGAGGTGGCTCAGTGGGTTCAGAGTCAACCTGCCCGCATCCCGTGCTGTAGGGTCACCGAGCCGATAGGCCACATAACCGTGGGCGTATTCATGAAGGGTCAAGGCCAGCAGCAGCGGCGGGGCCATGATTATTAATTGACTTACTGTATTCATTTATCCTTATTTACGTTTTTCGGGTGTAACTGGTATACCATTTAAAGTGTCTGTCTCTATCTGTAATCATCCGGGCTGGCAAGTAAATGATTTTCAATTACCTACCATACAGGTGAACGACAGAATTCGAGGTTGGGACTTAGTTATTCCGGTAGGCTGTAAACTGGCGATTGACCAGCTCTGTCTCCTCCTGCCTGGTGGCAACTTTCTCATCCAGGCGGGCAAGCAGAAGGGTTTCCAGGATCGTTTTGAAAATAGGCCCCGGACGATAACCAAGCGATTTGAGGTCGTCACCATTGAGCAGTGACTGCTGTGAGCGCATGGAGGTGACATACAGCGATACACATTTTTCGACTTCTGCTTTTCTGGCAAAAGCCATCAAAAAAAGCAGCCCTTCGATGCTCAGATCTTTGAGAACCATATAGATCTCACTGGGTTTCAGTTCGGCTTTGCGGTTCAGGAAGCGTGAGGTCTTATCGGCCAGAGTTTTTTCGTTAATTAAAAAATTTTTCATCTTGGGGGCGAGTTGGAACCTTTTGCAGAAACTGTTCATTACGGTCACCGGCGAGCGTCCCATGATGGTAAACAGATAGACGATCCAGGTTTCGAACTCGTCTTCCAGGTAGAGCAGCTTGAACCAGGTGATTGCCTTCTGGGCCTGATTCAAACATTGGTTGAAACGTCGGTCGATATTGAGGTGCGGCTTGAGGTCGGGCCACAGATAGGGAAAAAGACCAAATTCCGAGAGACGGTTGACCGCCGGTATGGCGTTTTCTTCATTGAGAAGGATTTTCAGTTCGGTAAAGAAGCGAGGATCATCGGCCTTGCCGAACAAATTCATTTTTACCGCGTTTTTGATCAGCCGGTCGGTATGCTTGACGATGTTGAATTCCATCCTGGTTTCAAACCGGATGGCTCTGAAAATTCGGGTCGGATCGTCCACGAAACTAAGATTGTGAAGTACCTTTATGGCCCGCTGTTTTAAATCGTTCTGGCTGTTGAAAAAATCTATAAGCTTACCGAACTGGCTGGGATTGAGCTGAATAGCCATGGCATTGATGGTGAAGTCACGCCGGTAGAGATCCAGCTTGATCGACGACAGTTCCACCGTCGGCAGTGCCGCGGGGTATTCGTAATATTCGAGCCGGGCGGTGGCAAAGTCAAGTTTCAGGCCATTTTCCAGAATCAGGGTGGCGGTGCCGAAGCGTTCATGGACTCGTACTCGCCCTCGCAGTTCCCCGGCCAGATTTCTGGCAAAGCTGATACCGTCGCCCTCGACCACTATATCGAGATCCATATTGGCTTTCTTGAGCAGCAGATCTCTGACGAAACCTCCTACCACGAAGGCACTGTAACCAAGCTGATCGGCAACCTCGCCAACTTTCTGGAGCAATACCATGATCTCTCTGTTGAGATTGCTGGTCAGCAGATGGGTCAAGTTGCGGCTGCGTTCCAGCGATGGATATTCGGCCTCGTGCAGCAGGTTTTTCGGAAGGTTGGCCGGATCATTTACCAGCCTGTTCAGCAGATCGGTTCGGGTGATGATGCCCTTGAGCTCGCGTTCGTGGACAATGGGGATCAACCGCTGGCGATGCTCGATGATGATTTCCTGAATGTCGGCCAGGGTGGCATTAAGCGACAGCACTTCTACCTCGGTGGCCATATAGACCTGTACCGGCTGATCACCAAGATCGTGGCTCAGTGCTCTTTCGACTACCTGCCGGGAGATGATACCGAGGATGAAAGGGGCACTGCTGCCCGGTTTCGGTTCCAACCTGGGTACAACCACCATGGCGTTGATATTATATCTGCTCATCAGGGTTTTGGCATGATGCAGGGTGGCGTTTTCCGGCGCCGTAATGGCCGGCGAGGTCATCATTTCCCTGGCAATGGCCTGGGGCCGGATGTGGCGGTGCAGGCTTCTTATCAACTGTTCATGCGCCTCGATACCGCTCATGTCCTTCATCGTTGCCGAGGCCGCTGTCGCGTGCCCGCCGCCGCCGAAGTCCCTGGCGATGGCACCGACATTGACATCGGGAATCCGGCTTCTGGCAATCAGATAGGTCCGCCCCCCCATGGAAACGATGGTGAACAATACATCAAGATTTTCCATGGTCAGAAAGCGTTTGACGATCAGTGAGAAGTCGTCGACGTAATAGGGCAGTGACAGGGTGGCGATGACCACCGGAATGTCCTGGATGGTAATGCGGCTGGCATTTTTGACCAGGTCGTTCAGATGACCTACCTGCATGGAGGTAAGGTCATGGCTGATGAATTGTGAAATAACGTCGAGCTTGGCTCCCTGCTCAAGCAGCCAGGCGGCAGCCCGCATATCGTCAGGAGTGGTGGTCATGTGGGTGAGTGAGCCGGTATCTTCATAGATGCCAAGGCTGAATATGGTGGCTTCCTCCTCGCTGATTGCTATCTTTTTCTCCTGCAGTATCTCGGCAAATAAGGTCGTGGTCGAGCCGACATCGCGGATAACCTCGAGGTCTCCCACCAGATCGCCGCCGCTTTTCGGATGATGATCATAGAGATGCAACGAAATGCCCGGGTTGTTGAGACATTCAGCCAGCGGTCCGAGTCTGGATGATGATCTTGTATCGACAATCACCATGGAACTGACCTTGGCCAGCACGACCTGCTTGGCCTTGATAAAATCATACTGGTAGAGCAGCGTCTGGGAAATGAACTCCCTCAATGTTTTTTCCTGCGAGCCGGGAAAGACTAGAAGGCCGTCGGGATAGAGCTTCTGGGCGGCAATCATCGAGGCCATGCCGTCAAAGTCGGCATTTATGTGGGTGGTAATGACGCGCATTCGACCACTCTAAGTAGAGTCCGCCCTGATTTCTACCCGGTAACACGAAAACCGGGATCCACGATCGTTGTTATCCCGCTTCTGGAATAATGCTAATTATGTCGTAATTATAGCTAACTATAGCGGTTGCAATGGTTTATTGCAATGGCTCTCAGCCGCGCGGATGAAATGAGCGGTGGATCGATTTGAGACGGTCCTGGTCGATGTGGGTATAGATCTGGGTGGTGGAGATGTCGGCGTGTCCGAGCATCATCTGTACTGCCCGCAGGTCGGCCCCGTTGGCCAGCAGGTGGGTGGCAAAACTGTGACGCAGCATGTGCGGGGAGATTGGCTTGCTGATTCCTGCTGAGGCTGCAGCTTCTTTGACAATCTGCCAGAAACGGGCCCTGGTCATCGGTTTTGCCCTGTTGGTGATGAACAGAAAAGACGATTTTCTGCCCTTCAGCAGGTGCGGACGACTGCTTTTCAGGTAGTTGTCGACGGCCTCTGCCGCCACCGTGCCAAATGGTATCAACCGCTCCTTGTTGCCCTTGCCGAGCACCTTCAGGAAACCACTGTCCAAATTGCAGCCGACCAGGGGCAGGTTGACCAGTTCGCTGACCCTCAGACCGGTGGAGTAGAGCAGCACAAGCATGGTCTGGTTTCTGACAAGCAGTGGGCTCGGTGCGGCGGGCAGCTCCAGCATACGGTTAACTTCCTCGATGCTCAGGGCTTTGGGAAGCAGGCGCCCGCTTTTCGGCAGATCGACCATGGCAAAGGGGTTAAGGTCGATGCGGTCCTGCCTGGTCAAAAACGAGAAAAAGGCGTTCAGGGCCGACACCCGCCGGGCATTGGATCTGTTGGATATGGATTTGGACCTGCAGACGATCAGAAATCCGTGAATAGTTTCCAGATCGATGGCCGACAGGTCGGTGATCTTTTTCTCTGAAATGAACTGCAGAAAGAAACGAATATCACTTTCGTAGGCGGCGGCGGTATTATCCGCCAATCGTCGCTCAGAAAGCAGGTGAATCAGGAAAAGTTCCAGCAGAGCGCTGAATTGTTCGGGAATCGTGGAGGACGTTATAGACTTTATAGGTCTTCCGGGCGCTGGAGGTTGGAATCCTGCCTGAAGAGGTGTCCAGGCAGGATCAAGGTCTCAAAACGGGTCAGAAAGATTTTCTCATACGGTTGAACTTCCTGAGCTTCCGCCGGGCTTCCGCCTGCTTGCGACGTTTTTTCACGCTGGGTTTTTCATAATATTCGCGTCGCTTAAGCTCTCTTTTGATACCGTCAATCTGAAGCTTTTTCTTCAACTGTCTGATGGCAAATTCGAGATCGCCTCGAACTTCAACTTCTATCATGTGAGTCTCCGTGTTGTTTTTTTCAACGTTATGAGATCGGTCAAGCCGGTTTTTCTGACGACAATCTTTCTATATAAAACGATAGGGTCGCTCTGTCAAATCATTTTTGACTGCGGCCTCCGACCAGGCCAGGCCTCAGGCAGGGAAAATTTTTCCGGGATTGAGGATATTATTGGGATCGAAGAGGCTTTTGATTCGTTTCATCAGGCCCAGGGTCGCTTCGTTCAATTCGTAGCGCATAAAAGGTTTTTTGCTCAGGCCGATGCCGTGTTCGCCGGAGAGAGTGCCGCCCAGCGAAATGGTCTGCTTGAACAATTGGTCTTTGGCCTTTTCGGCCCGTTTGACGTCTTCGGCCACCGAGCGGTCAAACATGATATTGACGTGGATATTACCGTCGCCGGCATGGCCGAAGGTGAGGATGATGATATTCAGCTCTGTGGCCAGATTTTCTATAAATTCGACGAGTTCAGGGATACGTGACCGCGGTACGGCCACATCTTCACCGATTTTGTTCGGACGCAGCTTATGCACAGAAGGTGAGATGGCCCGCCGGGCCTGCCAGATCTGTTCGACCTCCTCTTGACTGGAAGCCTGCCTCAGGATAAATTCTTCCTGGCCGCCAACCAGCGATTTGAACATCTCGGCCTGCTCGCTGACAACCGATTTTTCCCCGTCTATTTCTACGATCAGCAGTGCCTGGGTAGTGTCAGGAGGCGGATTGTTCATAAACCCGGAGACCACACCAATTGCTGTTTTGTCCATGTATTCAAGGGTACATGGCTTTATGTTGTGGTTGAGGATCTCCGACACCATTTCGGTAGTGCGCCGCAGCGAAGTCGAGGTGAGCAGAAAGGTTTCCTTGTAAACTGGTATGGGCAGCAGCCGGACAATCAGTTTGGTGATGATTCCCAGTGTCCCTTCCGAACCGACGAAGAGGCGGGTGAGGTCGTAGCCGGTGACACTTTTTTCGGTGCGTGCCCCCGTGGTGATTATATCGCCGTTGGCCAGCACCACCTCCAGTCCCATGATATAATCTTTGGTTACCCCGTACTTCACGGCGGAGGGACCGCCGGCGCATTCGGCCGCATTGCCGCCTATGGAACAATACTTCAGGCTGGCCGGATCAACCGGGTAAAAAAGGCCCTTCTTCCGCACGGCACTTTGAAATTCAGCAGTTATCACACCAGGTTCGACAATGCCTATCTGATTGTCCGTGTCAATCTCGACGATGGCATCGAGTTTGGTCATAACCATCACGATACCTCCCTCCACAGGTACGATTCCACCGGTCATGCCGGTTCCTGCACCTCTGGGAACCACCGGAATTCGATGGCTGGAAGCAAGCTTCATGATATCGCTTATCTGGCCGGTATCACCGGGGAACAAGACCAGCTCAGGCAGTTGTGATCGACCACTGCCATCATAGCTGTAGCAGTGCAGATCTTCGATTCTTTGGGTGACGTTGTCAGGGCCGACGATATCGGTAATTCGACTAATAAGGTGAGAAGGTATTGCAGTCATCGTTTATTCGATTTAGGGTGGATCAGAGTCACGTTTCATTCAACCATAGGACCATACCCGAGTTACTTTCGGGTCGCCAGAGGAAAGGCTGATGGCCAAGGTAATCATCCTCAAATCTCTTGAAAAGGTGATCCCATGACAGACGACAAGAAAATGTGCATAGCCCTGCTGGCCGGGGGTAAATCCGGGGAGCGGGAGGTGTCTTTGAGTGGTGCGGCAATTTTTGAAAAAGCGCTGGATCCTGAAAAATACACCATCAGGCGCTACGATCCAGCCTATGATCTTGCCGCCCTGGCCAAGGACAGCCCGGAAATAGATTTTGCTTTCATTCTCCTGCACGGCCTTTTCGGTGAAGACGGCTCGGTTCAGGGGATGCTCGATCTGCTTGACATTCCCTACCAGGGCTCGGGGATTCTGGGCAGCGCCGTGGCCATGGATAAGAACCTGGCCAAACTGCTCTACCGGATGGAAGGGATACCGGTGGCCGACTGGCAGGTAGTAACCAGTATGGACGAGCGCCAATGTGAGCAGATGGCCGCGGGGATGGGCCTGCCGCTGGTGATCAAACCGGTGCGCGACGGTTCAAGTCTCGGATTGACCATTGCCCGCAGCGTTGAAGATGTAAAGAAAGGGGTTGAACTGGCACTCAAGAACGATGCCCGAGTGATGGTCGAGCAGTATATTGAGGGCAGGGAGATCACCGTGTCAGTATTGGGAAATGAGGATCCTGAACCGATGCCGGTGATCGAAATAGTTCCCGGAGATGAATACGAATTTTTCGATTACAACGCCAAATATCTGCCCGGCGCCTCAAAAGAAATCTGTCCAGCCGAGATTGATGATGACCTCACAGAGATCGCTCAGCAGTATGGGGTCAAGGCCCATAAGGTACTGCAGCTGCACGGCTATTCCAGAAGCGACATGATCATCGACAAGGACAAGACCATCTATATACTCGAAACCAATACCATCCCGGGAATGACCGAGACCAGCCTGCTGCCCCAGTCTGCGGCTGCCCATGGTCTGGACTACCCGATGCTGCTGGAAAGACTTATCGAGTTGGGAATGGCGGCCAAGGGGAGGTAGCCGGGTTTTTGCTCAGCTGACGAGGACCCGCTCGGGGTGGGTAAAGACGTTGAGGCGATCCTGACGTCCATATCCGGCCAGGGTCAGTCCCGCCCGGGCGGCAATGGCCACGCCCAATGAGGAAGGGGCGGTTCTCGACAGCACGACCGGAATACGCATCCGGGCACATTTGAGAACCATATCCGAGGTCAGGCGGCCGGTGGTGTAGATGGCCCCACTTGGCTCTGCTTTACCCAGCAGGATGGCACCCATCACTTTGTCGACGGCGTTATGGCGCCCCACATCTTCATAATAAAGTTTAAGCTCTCCACCATACCAGAAACCGCAGCCGTGCACGCAATGAGTCAGAGGGCCAAGGGGGGAGGCCTGGTAGACCTGGGTGATAAACGGTTCGAGTTCAGCAAACGGAAGGGAGTAGGCGAGCGGTTCGGCAATCACTCCTTCGAGCATCTCCCGGGGAATTTTCCCAGTTCCGCCGCAGCCGGAGGTGATGATGACATCTTTGGGCTCGGTATTCTCGACATCAGCGTATACCGAGATTTTTCCTTCCGGGCAGACCAGGACCTCTTTCACTTCCTCGGGACGTTCGATGTAGCCCTGGCCGAATAAAAAGCCGACGCCAAACTCTTCAAGCCCTGCAGGCAGCACCATTGAAGCACCGATTTCCACTTCGTTGAGCATGATGGTGTAGGGAGTTTCCATCGCCACACGTTCCTGCCTGCTGGTTTTTCCTTTTGGTGTGACTATGGTAGTGTTGTAAGCTAGGGTCGTGGTTTCTGCCATGGTAATCGATAGTTATGGGGGAGGCCCGGGTTCGCCGGGATGATATCCACACCATCCCCGATCCGGTGCACGCACAATGTATCAGGTTTACATATTTCTTCCACTCAATTCTGTCAACCGCGCAGAGCGCAGGCAAGCGACCGGCATCTCTACGGTCTGTTCTGCCGCTGGCAGGACTACTCTATGAACTCACAGAGCCTTTTGGCTGAAGGGATAAAAAGATGACGGCTATTGTTTCATTCATAGGCTGGCATGACAGCGGTAAAACCACGCTGGCCGCAGGTGTGGTGGCGCATTTGAAAAGAAAGGGATTGCGGGTCGCGGTCATCAAGTCCAGCGATAAAAGCGGCATCATCTTCGACTCGCCTGACACCGATACTTTCATTCATCGGCAGGCCGGCGCCGATGAAGTCATGCTGGTGGCACCCGATCAGATGGCTCTGCTGGCGACTCCTAAAAAACTGTCCCTCACCACCCTGGCTCACCGCTATTTTCCCGATGCCGACATCGTCATTGGCGAGGGCTTTAAAGAAGCCCGCCAGATTGCCAAAATCGAAGTGGTCACCAATCCTGAACAGCAACTCCGCCGGGAGGTCTCCGGAGTGATAGCCGTGGCGACCGATCTCGACATCAGTTCAGACTATGTCTTCCGGTTAAATGAAGCGGCCGAGATTGCCGAATTCATTCAGAAGCGATTTATCGACAACGAGAAGAGAAGGCCGGACAAGACGGCCCTGCTGGTCAACGGCAGAAAAATCGTCTTGAAAAGATTCATCCAGGATTCTCTGGCCGGTGTGGTGGCCGGCTATGTCGAGAGTCTGAAGATTAACGAGGAGCTCGGTGAGATCGAGCTGAGAATAAAGCTTTAAACCCGATCCCAGCCTGTGTGCTCAGCCCATTGGGTCGTCTTTGGAACCACCCTTGCCTGCGGCAGCCGCTGCCGCTGCCTGTTCCTCTTCTTCAATGGTGCGCATGGCCGCAGCCCCGATAACCTGTTTTCTGGCTTCGGCATCATCCTTGTCAGCTTCACCTTCGCCAACATCGCCGACATCGACGATGACTTTGCGGTGGGCATAGTGGATATCCTGGGCGTTGAGCGCCTCGGTGATAAGGCGGTAGGCTTCACGGCGGATGACAAAATGGGTACCTGGCTGGGCCGTAAACTTGACCCTGATGGTCATCACCGAGTTGCTGATCTCCCTGACACCCTGTGATTTGACTGGGCGAATGAAATCTTTGCCGTACTCTTCATTCTCCAGCATTTGCTGACCGACCTTCTTGATAACCTTGCGGATCTTGTCGATCGGTGCGTCGTAGGGGAAATCGAGATTGAATTTCACCACGATACCGCCCCGCATATAATTGGTGATCGCCCCGAGCTCACTGTGCGGGATGATCTGCAGCATTCCCCGATGATGCCTGAGCATGACGTTGCGCAGGGTGATGGTCTCTACCGTACCTGAAACACTTCCGGCAGACAAATATTCCCCGACCCTGAAGGCGTCGTCGAGCAGATAGAAAAAGCCCGAGAAGACGTCCGCCACCAGTTTCTGGGCTCCGAAGCCAATCGCCAGGCCAATGACACCGGCACCGGCCAGCAGCGGCCCGATATTGACCCCCAGGGAGGAGAGCAGGGTCATAGTCACCATAACCATAAGCACGCTGCCGATGAACTTTCTGAGCATCGGCAGCAATGTATATGATCTGCCTCGTTTTGCCGCGCCACCCCACTCGTCATCCGTTTCTTCGTCTTCTTCCCCTTCCGGGATGGATTCCTGAATCTTTCTTTCAATCCAGGAGTTGATGAACTGCCAGAATACCAGAGCAACGGTCAGAATGATGATCGAGTCGAGCATAAATGAGGCCAGCTTGGAGAAAAACGGTATCCTGATATTCCATAGATTGGCGACCCAGACGACAAAGGCACCGATAAGGACCACCCGGGCCACACCTTTGAACCTCAAATAAAGGATCTTGCCTTTTTCCCGCTGAAGTAGTTCCTCCTCGGAGGGTTCGCCCAGGTCTTCGTACTCTTCCTGGTGAATCCGCAAGGTGCTCATGGCATATTTGACCACCCATTGTATGAGCTGGTCCGCCACCATCCAGATGGGCACCACGAAGAAACTCGGGACAAAGGCACCGCTTGCTTTGATGGCCGGGTCGGCCAGATCGTTGAGCAGGAGAAGCCAGAGAATCGCCAGATAGAGTATGGCCAGAATGTGCCAGATCTTGGCAAACTGCATTCTCCCCCAGGAAGGTGATTGCTCATCCAGAGCTCCATCAGCAACGATATGCTCCTGTACCTGTTTACGATATCTCAAGACACCGGCTCCGGTCAGAGCGATGAGCAGGCTGGCGATGAGCAACATCAGTAATCGAACCGTTTCCAGCTCGGCTCCGAGACGTCTTGCTACGACGACGAACATCAGACCACCAATGATATAGCCACTGGTCCAGACCAGCAGCCGGTGGCTTATCAATGCTGTCCGATTGTGCATGGGCACCACTCTGAGTTCTTCGTTGTCAGGGGAAAAGATTACTTTGGAGAGGATCTGGATTAAACGGACACAGCTGACTGCAATTAAGACGGCCATGAAGACAAGCTGGACCCAGGCTGAATCAACCCAGAAAACCAGGGTAAAGGCGAAGTAGGCACCGCCGAAGAAAAAAATCAAGCCGATGATATCGGGCAGCACCTGGGCGATAGAGCCGGTGAACTTTTCCCAACTGCCTGGGTCCGTCATCTCCAGTGTCGGCATCTTGACGAAGTATTTGGCCAGGAAAATTTTCCGAAACAGCACTTCGATAAGAAAGCCAGCGCCAATAAAGAAGATGATCCAGAAACTATTGAGCATCGCACCCTGCGATGTGCCAAATGGTCAGAGTTTGATAAAGACCTTGTATAGATCCGGCCCCATGGTTGAAAAGGAACCGAACATAGCTCTGACTTCACCCGTATTTTCAGCATGTCCCCTGCTCATAATTGAGAGCAACCTGGACAAAAAGACTGCCGGTCCCTTCATCTGCTGGGGAGAAAGTTCTTCAATCTCTGCGTCTTTTTTCAGTTCATCGATGAGAAGCTGCCGAACCTGTTCGTCGCTGAGCCCGGCCATCATCGACTCGACATTGGCGACCGGCTGCGATTCATTGGCAGCCTGGCTGTCAGACAGGCAATAACCAGTGGACAGAAGCAGGGCCGTAAGGCTCAGTAACAGGGTGATAACTGGGGGTGGAATCAATCGATCATTTGGTCTCATGAACTCCTCCGCATAACTTGGTGGCAGCCGCCTCTATATATTAAATGCGGCTTTCGAGATAGGGGGTTAGTATCTCAGGTATTTTGACCGAACCGTCTTCTCGCTGATAATTTTCGACAATGGCCAGCAGCGTCCGGCCGACGGCCAGCCCGGACCCGTTCAGGGTATGGACGAGCCTGCTTTTCTTTTCCCCATCCGGGCGGTATCTGATCGACCCGCGACGCGCCTGGAAGTCGAGAAAGTTTGAGCAGGAGGAAATTTCCCGATAGGCCTGCTGGCCCGGCAGCCAGACCTCGATGTCGTAGGTCTTGGTGGCCGAAAATCCAAGATCGCCTGAGCAGAGGGTCACCACCCGGTAGTGAAGACCCAGCATCTGCAGTATCTCCTCGGCGTCTGCCAGCAAGGATTCCAGTTCGTCAGAAGAGGTCTCCGGAGTGGTGAATTTAACCAGCTCAACTTTGTTAAACTGATGCTGGCGGATCAGACCGCGGGTGTCTCTGCCGTAAGAACCGGCTTCGGAGCGGAAGCAGGGGGTGAAGGCGGTGTATTTTATCGGCAGTTCCCGCTCTTCGACGGTTTCTTCCCGGTGGATGTTGGTGACCGGCACCTCGGCGGTGGGTATCAGGTAGAGATCCCAGTCCTTGATCTTGAACAGATCTTCCTCGAATTTGGGAAGCTGACCAGTGGCGGTCATGGTCGGGGTGTTGACCAGAAATGGCGGAAGAATTTCCCGGTAGCCGTGGCGGGTGGTCTGCACATCGAGCATGAAATTTATCAGGGCCCGTTCGAGCCGGGCTCCAAAGCCGGACAAAAGGGCGAATCTCGCCCCGGAAAGCTTCGCCGCCCGCTCGAAATCGAGAAAGCCTTCATCGACGCCGATCTCCCAGTGAGGTTTGGGAGTAAATGAAAACTCCGGCTTTTCCCCCCAACGCTTGATTTCGATATTATCCTCGTCATCGGCGCCCTCAGGAACAGAGTCATCGCAGAGGTTAGGCACCGACATGACGATTTCGTCGAGTTCGCGGTGGACACCACCCAGTTCATCGTCGAGTTGCTTGATCCTGATACCGACCTGTTTCATCTCATCGATGAGCGGCGCGGCTCCCGCCTCATCTTTGTTTTTCTTGAAAACAGCAATTTCTTTTGACACGATGTTGCGTCTGTTCTTCAACGACTCCACTTCACCCAGAATTGCCAGCCGGCGCTTATCGACCTCCATGAAACGGTCGAGGATATCGGTATTCATGCCCCGTTTGGCGGTTTTGGCTTTAACCAGATCGATATTTTCCCTTATGAATCGTAATTCCAGCATGATCCCCTGCAATATTTGAAATTTGAATGGTATGTATCCTGAATCTCACTGTTTATCATGGCTATCGGGCGAACGCAAGATCTATCAAATTGCTTTTCGTCGGTGCATCTGATATTTTCTCGGGACCTGGCGTTAGTGGAAGTGTGCGGAATAGGCGCCTCAATGTAGCAAGAATTTCTGATTTGGTAAGTGATGATCGAATCCAGACCGGGCCTGGTTGTCTTTCTCAATGAAATGAGACGGTCCATTCGGGCCCTGTTCATAGCCATCATAGCGGTCACCGCAGTGGTCTTTTTCCTGACTCCGAAAATTCTGGAGCTGGTCCAGTCCCACCTGGCCGAGAAGCTTTACTTTTTTTCCGTGGCCGGCCCCTTCCTGGCCCACGTCAAACTGGCTCTTTTCGGGGCCTTGTATGCGCTGATGCCCTGGATGGTGACTGTCGTTCTAAGGGCGATTGGTAAACCCTTTCAGGTCACCCGGATGCAGTTGCTGCTGTTCAGCTTCTTTACCTGCCTGCTTTTCTATTTCGGGACAATATTCTGCTATTTTGTGACTCTGCCGTTCGGCATCAACTTTCTGCTTGGTTTCGGCTCGGAGGAACTCAAGCCGGTCATCTCGGTGGGCCGCTTCGTAAATTTCGTCACCGTCTTCATTCTCGCCTTCGGAGTTATTTTCCAACTGCCGATCCTTATGGTGTTTGCCGCCAAGATAGGTGTCGTGACCCGCAGCTTCTTCTCCAGGCACCGCAAGTATGCGATGCTGCTGATCGCCATAGTGGCCGCCCTGTTGACGCCAACGCCCGATATCGTCAATATGCTTCTAATGGGTGGGCCGCTCTATGTGCTCTATGAGGCGGGGATCGTAATACTGCTGATCATGCGCATTCCCTGATAAAGGGGGATGGGTAGCTAGTCGAACTCTTTGAGATCGAAGTCGTTTTTTCTTAGAAGTGCTGCTGTAACGCCTGTTTTTCTGACCCCGCAGGAGGGACTTCGGGCCTTGAGAAATACCATTGTTACCTGCTGTCGTCTGGCAATGTCCAATACCATTTTGGCGCCGCGGACGAAGGCTTCGGTCACCTCCATGCCGTCATCACAGATCACCCG
>NODE-453-length-14637-cov-20.7774_pt1 | contig 14637 bp, 17 predicted proteins | sample MGYA00139097_ERZ477577 | MGnify/ENA metagenome assembly ERZ477577 | reverse complement strand
CAACTTTATTTTTCTCCATATCTATACTTATGACCTCAACACGAGGTAAATACTGATTGACACTCAACACTTCCAGTGGATGCGTAATGCGTTTTTGGCTCATTTGGGAGATATGTATCATACCGTCATTTTTAAGTCCTATGTCTACAAAAGCACCAAAGTCAGCGATGTTTCGTACCACACCTGAGACGATGCTTCCTTCTCTTAGACTATGTATATCGGTCAGTCCTTGTTTAAAAGGTATAGCAGGTAGATCTTCCCGTGGGTCGAATCCTGGCTTAGCTAACTCATGAATGATGTCCTTAAGGGTGGGCTCTCCCACACCTAATGATGCTGCAATGGATTTCGTGTCACTCAAATCATCATACTTTTCCAGTGCTTTGGCTACAGCATAACTTTCTGGATGTATACCTGTGTTATCGAAGACACTCTTTCCCTTACGAATACGCATAAAGCCTGCTGCTTGCTCATACGCTTTTGCTCCAAGACCCTTGACTTTCAGTACTGCCTTTTTAGAGTCAAACGCTCCTTCACTCTCACGATGTTTTACTATATTTTCTGCTACTTTCATCCCTATCCCTGCCACATACGATATCAAAGACGCTGAAGCAGAGTTCACATCTACACCTACAGCATTGACCAGACTCTCTACTCCTTCATGAAGTTTACGTTCTAACAACTTTTGGTCTACATCATGCTGATACTGCCCTATGCCTAAACTCTTAGGGTCTATCTTTACCAATGTTGCCATAGGGTCACGTACCCTCCCCGCTATAGAGATGGCACCACGAATGGTGACATCTAAGTTTGGGTATTCCTGTGCTGCGATGCTCGAAGCAGAATAGACAGACGCACCTGCTTCAGAGACTACCGTGTAAGGTAGTGTCAATCCCTCTGCATTCAGCTTGGCAAAAAAGGCTTGAGTTTCATTGGAGGCTGTACCATTTCCTATGGCTACACCTTGTATATTGTATTTCTTTACTAAACGAGCTACTACATCTCGTGACTTTTCATACTCATCTCTTGGCGGGACAGGGTAGATGACCGCATGGTCTAAGTAAGTACCATTTTCATCTATGACGGCGAGTTTACAACCTGTACGGTATGCAGGGTCAGCACCCAATAGAACTTTACCCACTACCGGCGGAGTCATGAAGAGTTGAGAGAGGTTCTTGCCAAACACTCCGATGGCAGCTACATCTGCTTTTTCTTTAAGTAGTCCAGACACCTCACGTTCTATGGAGGGATAGAGTAAACGTTTAAAACCATCTTTATAGGCATCAAATAACAAAGTTTTAGAACTTCCCATATAATCTTTTAGTTTATAGCGTTTAAGCGTATCTAGGTAACGTTCTGTATCTATCGTCAGTTTGACAGAGAGTTCTTTCTCTTTTTCTCCTCTTTTGATAGCCAAGTAACGGTGTGAAGGAATGTAGGCTATCTTTTCACTGTGGGATTTGTAGTTTTTAAAGCTTCCATTTTCTTGAAAGGTTTTCGTGCCTTTAACTTCTATACTCCCATGACGTTGTACCATCTCACGTAAGACTTCACGCTCTTTCGGCATCTCAGCATAACGCTCTGCGACGATGTCTTGAGCCCCTTTGAGTGCCTGTGCGACATCTTTTACTTCACCACGGACAAAACGTTTGGCTTCACTCATAAAAGCCTCTTTACTTAGCTTTGCTGACTGTAGGGTATTTGCAAGTGGTTCTAACCCTTGTTTTATGGCTGTAGCTGCCCTGGTGTTTTTCTTCTCTTTGTAAGGTCTGTAGATGTCTTCTAAGGCTGTCATAGTTGCAGCAGCATCTATCTCAGACTCCAGCTTAGCATTAAGCTGTTCACGCTCTTTAAGGATGTGGAGTATCTCCTCTTTACGCTCTAAGAGTCTCATCGCACTCAGATACACGTCGTTAAAAAGACGTAACTGCTCATCATCAGCCCCGCCGGTAAGCTCCTTACGGTAACGCGCTATGAAAGGAATAGTATCTCCTTTATCCAGGAGCATTAAAATGTTTTGTATTTGTTTTTCGTTGAGGGTTGTTTTACTTGCTAGTAGAGCTGTAAGCTTTTGCATAGATAAAGTTCCATATTTTTATAGAAGTTTACCTATATTCATCTAAAATATACTGTGACCTTTTTATTTCTTAGATATATTATCTACTGCTTTATCTATCTCACCTAAAAAGCTTTCTATCTTCTTTCCCAGATCTTCAACAAAACTTTTGGTTTTTCCCAGATCAATGTTGATATTTTCTTTGTCTACCTTGATGCCAACATTTTCAGCCATATCTACTTTACCCTCAGAGATATCCTTTTGAATATTTTGAGCCGTATCTTCAAATGTTTGCTTTATTGTATGAAGAAAATTTCTTGTTTGGTTGAGATCTATGTTGATCTTATTATCGCTTATATCTATGCCAAGTTTTGAGGAGAGGTCTTTGTCTTGTTCTGCCATAGTAGTTCCTTTAGTTAAGTGGAACTATTATAACAAAAAAGAGAAAAAATTATAAAAAGGCTAGTAAAGAAGCTGTCACAGCGACATTGAGAGACTCAACACCACGTTGCATAGGGATGGCTATACTTTTATCACATAGATCTTCTACAGGCTTACTGACACCTTCACTCTCATTACCCAGTACGAAGATAGTCTTGTTGCCATAGCTTTGCTCTTTATACGTGTTTGAAGCATGAGATGAGAGCGTGTAAATATTTGCACCCTCACTTTGAAAATATTTTAGAGTCTTGGTAAGATTAGTTGTTTTGATAATAGGCATTTTAAAAAGTGTACCTGCACTGGCTTTTATGACCAGTGGAGATATCTGTGCTGCACCTTTGGTAGGAAGCAAAATGGCATCTACATTCCCAGCGGCACAGGAACGGATGATCATTCCTAAGTTCTGTGGATTGGTCACGCCATCAAGTGCGATGATACGATACATTTGATGTGCGTCCAGGAAACTAGACTCATCACCAAAATGTTCAAGTACTATGTCAAGCGCTACACCTTGATCCTGCTTGGCATTTTTAGAGATACGGGAAAGTGATTGTTTATCATGATAGGCGACTTCAATGTCTCTTTTTTTAGCGATGCTTTTCATTTGTTCAAGGACATCGGCATCTTTGTTAGACTTGGAAAGATGAAGTTTATGTATAGTGACAGCTTCATCCTCAAGTGCTTCCATTACGGCATTACGTCCGTAAATGGTAAGTACTTTATCAAAGAAAGCTTTTTTAGCTAGATACTCGGCAGAATCATTTTTATGTGTGTTTGGCACTTATTTTTCGCCATTCCACGCTATCTTAGGTTTTCCATTCTCATCAAATTCAACAGCAGGCATACCCATGATGTTAAATCCGGCATCCACATAATGGATCTCACCAGTTACACCTGAGCTTAGGTCTGAAAGCAGATACATACCTGAGTTTCCTACTTGTGCGATGGTTACGTTCTCTTTTAAAGGAGAATGTGCCTGGTTCCACTTGAGCATAAATCCAAAATCACCTATACCAGCAGCTGCAAGTGTCTTAATAGGTCCAGCTGAGATAGCGTTTACACGGATACCGTCTTTACCAAGATCTTCTGCTAAATACTTTGTTGTCATCTCTAACGCTGCTTTAGCCACACCCATAAGGTTATAGTTAGGGATGTACTTCACACCGCCATAGTAACTCAGTGTCAACACTGAAGAAGTGCTAGAAAGAATAGGTTTTAACTCACGTACAACTTCGATCAGTGAATAGACAGAAATGTCCATAGCAACATCAAATGCTTCTTTGGAAATATCCATAAAACGTCCACTTAAACCTTCTTTAGGGGCAAAAGCGATAGAGTGCACGATAAAATCTATCTCTCCCATATCTTTTTCTAGAGATTCTTTCAGTGCTTTGATCTCTTCTGGCTTACTTACATCACAAGGATAAAGTTTTGCTCCACACCCTAGATCTTCTGCGATAGGAGCCAATTTATGCTCAAATCTTTCATTTAAAAAAGTAATAGCCATCTCAGCACCCTGCTCTTGACATGCTTTTGCAATACCGTATGCGATAGACTTTTTGTTGGCGATGCCTAAAATAACACCTTTTTTGCCCTTCATGATCATATATATACTCCCTAGAAATTAATTCTCATATTTTACCATTATTGCGTTAAAATGTACATCTATTCTCTAACAAACTAAGGCTATGAATGAAAAAAATACTTATTATCAGTACAGGTGGCACATTTAATAAGGTATATGACCCAATAAACGGTGAATTTTCTATAGATGAAGCATCTCATGCACTAGAGCAGATAGCATCCAAATGGCTTTGTGAATTTAATATTGTTAACATCATAGGTAAAGACAGTCTTGATATGACCAATCATGACAGATTGGAACTATTGGCCACTATCAGTCACTCTGATCATCATCATATACTCATCGTGCATGGAACAGATACCATGGATGTGACTGCTGAGTATCTAGCTGATGCAGATCTGGAAAAGTGTATTGTACTCACTGGAGCTATGGTTCCATACAGTATAGACCCTGTAGAAGCTACTGCAAATCTATCTTCAGCGTATGGGTACATAAATGCTTTGGAACAAGAAGGTGTTTTTATCGCTATGAATGGTGTAATGGGGCCTTATGAAAAGGTAAAAAAAGACAGAACCAAAGGCAGATTCAGCCTTTAGTGATGAAGCGTTACTTATGATTATCTACTGTTGGGGGGATGATCTCTCCTGAAGCCTGCATACTTAATGCTTTAGGGTATTTTTTATAGTGTGTTCGTACTGCTTTAGCTAGAGCTTTTTTCGTCTTTACGTCTACCGGTGTCGGTGTTTCATTAGGTAGTGCTTTGAGTAATGCCTTTACTAAGACATCTTGAGGTTCAGGCATTTTTTCTACCCATGTAGCCAGTATATCTCTGTTAATATGAGAAGGTATAGAACCCATGATACCTACATCGTTCTGATCGTGTACAAGTAAACCCGATGTTGTACCTCTATCCAATGTAAGCACCTGGAAAAGATAGAGTGTATGGTAAGCCAGTTGTTCTTCTTTATCTTCCTGTGTAAATGTAGGATGTGCAGCCAGTTTTGCAGAGATAATAGCGATATATGTGTCTATGACCCTTTCACCAACTTCCAATACAAATGCTTTATCTTCTTCAAAATTCCCGCTATTGTAACCTTCGAGATAATAATGGCTTACACCACGATGTCTTCCCAGTACAGGAATATAGAAATATCTATCTCCCTGTGCAGCACCCTCTTCATAAAGTTCACCTGTCACTTTTTTAAGGGTGTTTGAGAAGCGCTCTTTATCTGATTCAGATTCGCCTATGATCGAAGGGTTTAGGTCAGCCATCACACGCCAATACCCTTCTCCATCTCTCATTTGTGTCCAAGAGATATGCATATGCATGGAAGGTACATGGGGATTACGAGGGTGTATGATAGTAGAAATGGCGGTAGCCGAACCTAATTTTTTCTTTTTGTCATCATCATAATGTACCTGAGAGAAATTTACAGAACCTCTGTCAAATACAACAGAATCTCTTGTTTCATAACGTACACCGCCACCATGCTTACCACCATCACGTCCCCATGAAACTGCTTCACAGGCCTTCCCTTCTCCAAACTTCAACGAAATCGCGTTTAATTTTGATACAAAATAAGACTGCAAACCATTTACTAGGGTACTTGCTTCTTTTGCCTGAGGTGATTTTGCAGGGATTATCATGATAGATGACCTTTATTTTTATTGAATTTTATTGAATTATATCATAGTAAGTTTTATTTCATTTTGATACAATAAGCCCATAAATAATTTACAATAAAGAAGAACAATGAAACGACATTTTATACTGGTGGCATTTGTTGCATTAGGTCTCTCTGGATGTACAAGCTCTATGGACTATCTCATAGAACCAGATGAGCCTGCCAAATCAAGTCAGCCAATTCAAACAACATCGACACAGTACGATTATGAAGAGCCTACTCCTGAAAAAAAAGAGGCTTATGAGAAGAAAATGAGAGAAATAGCCTCAGGCATTAAAGATGATCCTAATTATCAAAGATTTGCACTTGATACGCCTGAAAAGAAAGAGTGGTTTAAAAAATTGACCTACAGACTGTGGGACAGACAGATCACACGACAGCAGTTTATCACTGAAGGATTAAAAAGATACCCTGATCATGGATATGAATTTAATTTCATTGTTAGAGGTTTCACCTTTTAACTAAGCATAAGGAATCGGGTCAATACTTCCCGCTTCTTTAAACCCTTTCAATCTTAATCTACAACTATCACAGACACCACAGGCCGTCTCTTCCGATTTATAACAACTCCACGTTTCTTTCAATGGCACATCAAGCTCTAAAGACTTTTGAACGATCTGACTTTTCTTCAAAGCCACCAATGGCATCTTTATCTCTAAATTTGTTTCATCTTTTGTACCAAGATTAATAGCATATTGCATCTGTTCTATATAACTTTCACGACAGTCAGGGTAACCAGAACTGTCTTCTTCAACCACACCGATGAAGAGTGCCTCTGCAGCATGCTTCTCAGCTACTGCAGCAGCAATAGAGAGAAAAATACCATTTCTAAAAGGAACATAAGTTACAGGTACACCCTCTTCTATACCTCCAGTAGGTACATCTATATTCTTATCTGTTAGCGCAGAAGCACCGATCTGCTCAAAAAATGGCAGATCTATCTCATATTGTTTACTGGCCTCAACTGCGAATGCTATCTTACGGAAACATTCAAGTTCTTTGGTTTGGGTACGCTGTCCATAATTAAAATGCAACGCAATAATTTCGTAGCCATCCACCTGTGCTATCTTAGCACTCAACGCACTGTCCATACCCCCGGAAATAATACATACTGCTCGTTTTGACATACGCTTCTCCTTTTCACAGAGCAAAGCCCTGTGAAGATTCCTCTCACTAAAGCCTCACTTAATAGTTCGGTTAATATCACCATACTACTTTTACTGCCATTTTACCAAGATTTGGGTAAACTTCGAGCATGATAGATTTAGATAATCAAACAACATTGACAGTTGACCTAGAAGCACTTGAAAAGATCGCAGAGTCACTCTCCAATAAAGAAGTAGAGCTCATTATCACTGATGATACGACCATGCGAGAACTCAATGCTGAATATAGAGATAAAGACAGTATTACAGATGTACTCTCTTTTCCTATGGATGCTCCTTTTACCGAGCAGTCTATCTTTGGTATGCCCTTAGGGTCTATCATCATAGCTGAGTCATTTGTAAAAGAAAAAGCAGCAGAACATGGACATACTATTCAAGATGAGCTCTCACTGTTGTTTATCCATGGTATGCTACATCTACTTGGCTTTGACCATGAAGATGATAATGGCGAAATGAGAGCAAGAGAAAAAGAACTCATAGAACAGTTTGATCTACCAAAAAGTCTAATCGTTAGAACCATTGAACCTTTAGAGTAATCTAGACACTTATAATGAGTTTTGCAAATGTAAGGTTTTGCAAGAGATTTTTAAAACATAGCCAAAGCTACGTTGAAAGAAATATCTTGTGAAAGATTGCGTTTGCAAAGCCCACCCTGTGGGCATCACTAGTTTTCGCCTATGCGTTGTTACTCTTTTTTGACTTAGCTATGGCTAGGACTTCAAAAGAGTGCCTAGCCTAGACAAAAACTAGTGATGTTATAAGAATCTAGATTATTCTAAAGATTCAATAAAGGAGTATTAATTTTGGATTTTCTTATTTTTGTCATTGCCATGGGTGTATTGATCTGGGGTGCAGATCTGCTTATCAATCAAAGTGAACGTATAGCATTAAAATTTAATATACCCGAATTCATCATCGGAGCAACCCTTATAGCCCTGGGGACATCCTTGCCTGAGATGGCAGCAAGTATCGCTGCAAGTATCAACCATAAACCAGATATAGCTATAGCCAATGTGATAGGAAGCAATGTACTCAATATCACACTGGTCTTGGCAGCTGTTTTTATCATAGCGAAGAACATCAATCCAAGCAGAGATTTCTTTGCAAAGGACAGTACATGGGCACTCGTTCCGGTACTGGTATTTATCTTGATGATTCTTGATGGTATGATATCCAGATTTGATGCCGCACTTTTAATGCTTTTAATGGGTGCGTACCTGGTATTTCTTCTTCAAGATGCCAAAAACATACCTGAAGAGGACTTGGAGGATCTGGATATAGGTACATTTTCCTGGGTCAAGACAATACCTCTTCTTATAGGAGGATTTATTTTAGTGGTTATTGGGGCGCATTTCACGGTTGAAAGTGCATCTGCGATAGCTACAAGTTTTGGTATTTCAGAATGGATCATAGGTATCATCATGATCTCATTGGGTACATCATTACCGGAACTGGTTGTAAGTATATCTGCAGCGGTCAAAGGTAAAGTCGATATGGCTATAGGAAACATCATTGGATCTAATATGGCGAACACTACCATAGTACTTGGTGCAGCGGCTTTCACAAACCCTATGAGTATCGATGCTCCAGCATATATCTTCGACATTGCTACAATGATAGTTGCCACTTTGCTACTTGTTTTCATCACAGCAAACAAACTTTATACAAAATCAGCTGGTATCAGCCTCATCATTATTTTAGGACTCTTCTTAAATAATACTCTACAAAATATGTAAAGTATTATTTAATACTATTATCTACTCTTTCTACAGGTATCTCTGCCTCAGAAAAGTATCCTTTTTTGAAAAGCCATTTATAAATATCTGCCGCAATAGGGCCTGCAGTACTACCACCATGTCCTCCATGTTCTACCAATACAGTGACAATGTATTTAGGATCTTCATAAGGAGCATATGTAGTGATCCAAGCGTGTGAACGATGGTAATAGGCCAACTCCTCTTCTTTTAAACGTTTTTGCGTTGATTGAGGGATAGAAGTCACTTGTGAAGTACCTGTTTTACCAGCAACGACAATAGGTAGTTTACTCATCGCTTTATATGCCGTACCACCCCTTATATTACACACATCATACATCCCTTTTCTGATCTCATTCAAATAGTATGCATCAAAATCTAAAGACTTCATTTCAGGTTCTATCTCTTTACCATCTACCTCTCTTGCAATATATGGAGTGGCTAGCTTCGAAGTAGCCATCAATCCTGTATAACGTGCTACCTGTAGAGGCGTGGTCAAGTCATAGCCCTGACCAATGGATGAGATGACCGTCTCTCCCATATACCAAGGTTGTTTGTAACGTTTCATTTTCCATGCTTTATCCGGCATCACCCCTGAGTACTCACGTGGTAGGTCAACACCGGTTTTTACACCTAAACCAAAAGTACGAAGATGTTTCGCCATTGCATCGATCCCTACTTTTAAACTCTTATTGTAAAAATAAACATCACAACTTTCACGTATGGCTTTCCTCAATTCCACTTTACCATGTCCCCATCTTGACCAACATCTAAATTTGTGTTTGCTCGTACCAAGTGTGATATGTCCGTTACAATACTCCGGAGCGCCAAGTGAGTTAGGCAAAGCTTTAGAATATGCCAAAGCCATTCCCATTTTTATCGTGGACCCGGGAGGATATGTTCCATGTATAAATTTATTTGTAAAAGGATGTGCAAGATCATCCTGCAAGGCTTTCCAGTCTTTACTGCTGATACCACCCACAAAAAGATTGGGATCATATGAAGGGTAACTGACTGCAGATAAGACTTCACCATTGGTACGCATGACAACTGCTACACCGGTATGATCTCCAAAACGTTCATAGATCATTCTCTGAAGCTCTATATCTATATTGAGACGTATATTTTTATTGTCTTTTGGAAGTTCTTTTTCAAGTACTTCTATGGCTTTATTCGTTGCAGTTACTTTACTGATCTCGTAGCCTAGTTCACCTTCTAGTACTTTATTATAATGACGTTCTAAACCGCTCTTCCCTATTTTGCCTACTTCATTGACCACAGGGTCTTTGGCATTTTCTTCTTTGTTGGATCTTCCTGTATACCCAACGATATGCGCTGCATACTTTCCATAAGGATAATAGCGTTTTGTTTCTGCTTCTATTTTAATATTTTCTACTAAACTTAATTTTGGATAGGCACCCATCATATCTGAGTAATGTATAAAATCAACGACCTTAATATACTTATGATTATAAGGTGAATTGTGTTTTTTATAGACTTTTAACATCACCGTTTTGTTGAGATCAGGAAATGTTTCAACCAGTGTATCGATGACATTGTCCAGATGATGGTTCTTGACCTTTAAGTGTGGTGCAATGGAGAGTGAAAATCCTATCTGATTCATAGCCAGCAGGTTTCCATGAACATCGGTTATCTCCCCTCTTACAGGTTTGATAAATTGTTTTCTTTCTATATTTTCCTTTGCCAATCCTTCATAATAAAAATTGGATTTGATACTGACATGATAAAGTCGTGTTATCATGACACCCCAAAAAACAAGAAAAACCAATACTATAAATTTATATCTCATAAGATCACCACAACTAACATATCTACGATAAGGGTATAGAGTAAGATTTCATCTAAAATAATACTCTGAGTCTGGAAAATAAAATCATAAGAAAACAGGCACCCAAGATACACAAGGTCTAAAAAAAGTACACTTAACAATGGTCTACATATTTTACATCTTCGGAAATGTTTTAGATATGGGTAGATAAGCACATAAAACAGTAGAGTAGAAATAATGATAAGAAAGATAGGCAAAGAGAGATTAACTTCTAAATTAATCATGTATACGATAGCAAGTAAAACAAAAGGTGATTTTTGTCTCTCTAACCCCTGCACTAACATATAACCCATGGCCCCTATGAGCAGAGGCAAAAAAACATAAATAGAGATAAGCATAGGATAAAAAAAGATAAATATCCCAGCAAATAACCAAAAGAACAGGCCATGTTGTGCTTTGGTTACATGATCCATATTAAAAACTCAGATTAAGCTAATTTGTAGACTAAAGCTACTTCATTACAAATAGGGAAATGGATACACTTAATACAATCAGCCCAAATTTTATGTTCAGGTATCACCTCTTTGTTGATCTCTTTAAAGTTTAGCTTGAGAAAGAACTGCGGAAGATAGGTTAAAACAAGTACATCTTCTTCTACACCTATATGTTTGGCTTCATCCAATGTAAACTGCACCATTCTTTGACCTACTCTTTGTCCACGATAGGCTTCATCAACAATGAGACTTCTAATCTCTGCTAATCTTCTAGAATGTACATGTAAAGCTGTGTATCCAACCAGTCTATCACCATCTTTTGCTAAGACATAAGAGCGTATATTTGTTGCAACTTCATCTTCTGTACGGTCAAGAATAATCCCATCCTTGACTTCAGAAACAACCAGCGACTGCATCGCAGGAATATCACTTAGTTTTGCTTTAACAAGTTCAATCACCCTTCTTCCCCATTTTCACTTTTGGATTCATCGTCTACACCAAAAATCGTCTGCAGTATTATTTGGTGAACTCTGTCATGACCGTTCTTTTTCAAATTAGAGAGAGTAATAGATCCAGGAAATTCTTTTTTAAGCTTTGCTCTCTCTTTTTGATTAAGCTTATCTATCTTTGTAAATACAGTCAAATATTTCTGATCAGGACGAATAAATTCAGAGATATAATTTTCAACATCATCATCAATTTTGGCATGAGGATGCCGAGCATCACGCAGATGGATAAAAAGACGTATAGAGACACGATGCTGAATGAATTCGACAAGGTTCTTCTGCCAAACTTCTTTCAGTGATTTAGAGACCTTGGCATATCCGAACCCGGGTAGATCTACAAAACGTACAGGGTAACTCTGTTCGTTGTAAAGATATCTCGTTTCAAAAAAATTGATCAGTTGTGTTTTCCCTGGTGTAGCTGAACTTTTTGCCAAGTTCTTTCTTTGCGTTAATGAATTCAGTGTTGAACTTTTACCTACATTTGAACGTCCTAAAAAAACCACTTCACTCATATCTTCAGGTAAAGAATCAGCAATACTCTGTGCTGATTTGATGAACTCCGCTTCTACTACACGAGGTATATCCACTATTTGTCCCCTGTCTCAAAGATAAACTGCACAGGTTTCTTTGTAGTACCTTGAACATTTACACTTCCCGTAGACATATTCAGTGTAATCTCATCACCATCTACATGACTTTTTTTGACAAGATCATCTATTTCTGCATTTCCATTTAGATGATAAAGTGATTTCTTAATATCGTATTTAACTTTATCTGCACTCCCTTTAAAATGCTTCTCATCCTTTTTAAATTCAAAGGAGACAGTTCCAATAGCTTCATACATACTTGTTTCATTTTGGTCATCAAAGTAGACTATCACTCTTTCAGCATGTAACCAATCATCACCTTTTAGTATTTTGGCATCGCCTATAAAGTGAACTTCTTTTTTTAACTCTTCTGCCTCCATGGATGTAGAGGTTATATTAACCTGTTCAGCAAAAAGAGTCTGTGTAAGAATGAATAAAAGTATCATTTTTAAAAACTTCAAGATAATTCCTTTCTAAATTTTATTTTAGTAAATATTGTACCATAGATATTAGTTATCTGGGATGTGAAAAACTGTACCAACTGTCTTACCTGTAGCTTTTTTCTTACGCGTATTATACTCTAAACTATTTCCCTGAACAATATTTTGACCCTGTACACCGATAAAAGGTGCTGTAATATTTAAAATTTCAGTTTTTTGATGATAGATGGCATGTTGTGTCTCATACCTATAGCCACCTTTTTCCTGCAACTCAACATCACCATCTAAATAAAGCTTATCATTCTGAAACCTGGCTTTGTTCGCGAGAAGAGATTCAATACTATCTGTAGAATATTCTAAATTGTCTAATATAAACACACCCTTGTCTCTCACACCATAAGTACAATAAGCTCGACTCTTCATCGTCTCCGTATCTACTTCAGTGAAGGTAGTATTTGTAAATTCAAGTTCTTTAGTAAAGGTTTGTTGTTGTACTGTAGTATTGCTCAATTTCAACATGAGGGATCCTGATATGATACCTATAATAGCAATGATCAATACAAATTCTAATTTTATTCCCATAGCTCCAAATACTTCGCTTCAAGTCCTTCTTTTACTATAAGATGTTCTATCATCTCACGTACTGCTCCGTCTCCACCTTTTTTTGAAAGTATTACAGTAGCAATTTTATCTACATAGGCACTTGCATCTCTCGGTACAAATGACATTTTAGCCGCTTTAAGCATCTGTAGGTCATTAAGATCATCTCCTATCGCTGCAACATTATCCATAGTTAGATCCATCTTCTCCAAAAGGGATTCCAATACCTCTTTTTTGTTATGTATCCCTTGATAAAAGTGTTCTATCCTTAACTCTTTGGCACGACGTGCAACGATATCAGAAGATCTTCCAGTAATGATAGCTACATGCTTACCAAGTTTACGCCAAGAGGCTATGGCTAAACCATCTTTGACATTAAAAGACTTGATCTCATCACCATCCTCACTGTAGGTGATACGACTGTCTGTCATCGTTCCATCTACATCAAGTACAATTAATTCAATACTCACAGTACACCCTTTGTACTTGGTATACCTGCATTTTCATTTACAGTTACTGCTCTACGAAGAGCAACGGCAAGTGCCTTAAATGCACCCTCAATAATATGGTGTTTATTTTTACCACGATTATAGATCAGGTGGAGTGTCAAAGGAAGATTAAATGCAAATGCTTTAAAGAACTCTTCCACAAGCTCCACATCAAAATCCCCTACTTTACCACCAATAGGGAGTTCAAAAACAAGATAGCCGCGATTTGACAAGTCTATATCACAAGTAACACTTGCTTCATCCATTACCACAGTAGCGTTTCCAAAACGTTCTATACTTTGTACAGGGTAGATCGCTTTTTTAAGTGCCTGGCCTATCACAATACCTACATCTTCAACTGTATGATGGTCATCTATATGGGTATCACCGGTACAGGTCACTTCCATATCGATATGTGCATGCTTAGTAAATGCTTCGAGCATATGATCATAAAAACCTACACCTGTATTGATACTTGCCTTACCTGAACCATATAGGTTAAGTTTGACTGAAATTTGTGTCTCTTTGGTTTCTCTTGTTACTTCTATCATCTTGTTTCCTACTTTGATTAATTTCTTACGATAAATGCACCTTCAAGGTCATTATTATCTTTAAAGTCACGTGCTTCCTGTTCAGACCCAAAGCCCATAAGCCATACTCTATAAAGCGGTGCTCCATCCACATCTGAAAAACGTTTGATCACAGGTTTATAACGAGCATATGCTCCTGTATATTTACGTTTATATACTTGTGCACCTTCATGTCGTCTGAAGGCACCCACTTGCACACCAAAATTAGAGAGAACTATACGTTCTTGTGTATGTTCTCTTTTATTTCTGGCAATAGTAGCATCAGACTGTACTTTTCCTGCAAATCCAACCACTTCAACAGAAACTTTGGCGATACCCATTCTGTCAAGTCCTATCTCTTTACCTGCTTTATAACTACAGTCTATGATCCGACCTCTTACAAAAGGTCCTCTATCATTAATGCGCACTATAGTACTTTTTCCATTTTGCAAGTTCTTTACTTTTACCATTGTATCCATT
>NODE-452-length-14640-cov-8.0336_pt1 | contig 14640 bp, 11 predicted proteins | sample MGYA00139097_ERZ477577 | MGnify/ENA metagenome assembly ERZ477577 | reverse complement strand
CGATTTTAGATACCGGTGCCGAGCTCTATGAATTCCGTCATCAGCCATCGATCGAGGTGCGGGCTGAAGCAGATGTTAAGCCGGTGAGAGCACCTTTTATTTCACTGCATGCAAAAGTGATTGTTTTGGACAGGCGTAAATGCTTTATCGGATCATTGAATTTTGATCCCCGGGCGCTAATGATTAATTCAGAAAACGGTCTGCTCATCGACTCACCCGAGCTTTCTTCGATGCTTGCAGATTTTCTCGAAGAGATTATGAGGCCTGAAAATACATATCGTTTATCTCTTACAAAAGACAATAAAGTCGAATGGCGAGCAGACGACAAGATTCTTACCGGTCAACCTTCTCGCGGACTTCTTCAGAGTCTGGGTGATTTTTTCGGTGCATTTTTGCCAATTGAGGATCAGTTATAGTTCTGGTGTTGATAGGGTTTGTAATTGATCCTTCCCGTAAAACGCTGCCAGAGTCCAGATAGCGAGATGTCAATTGAACCAGATTAATATACAGTTTTATAAAACTCCTTACGGAGCGTTAATCCTTGGGTCGCATAATAAAAGCCTCTGTCTGTGTGATTGGCGTTTTAGAAAAATGCGATCTGCTGTAGACCAGAGGATTGCACGATATCTTCAAGCCCAGTTTGTAGAAAAAGATGACCAAGTATTAAAAGATACGCGCAGACAATTAGAAGAATATTTTTCTTATAGAAGAAAACAATTTGAGATACCACTCCTTATGGCAGGAACTGATTTTCAGAAACGCGTCTGGAGTGAGCTTGGAACCATCAGTTATGGAACAACTTCGAGCTATCGTGAGCTTGCAGAAAGAATTGGCAATAAGAAGGCCGTACGAGCAGTGGCCACAGCAAATGGGGCAAATGCTCTTTCAATCCTCATTCCCTGTCACAGGATTATCGGGAGCAGCGGTGACCTTGTTGGTTATGCAGGAGGGCTCAACACAAAGAGAAAGCTGCTGTTGCTGGAGCAGAATTTATTTGGCATATGACTGTATTATGAACATAAACGAGGTGTCTGGTGAATAAGCTAATTATTGGAAATAAAAACTACTCTTCATGGTCGTTAAGACCTTGGATCTTGATGAAGCAGATCGGTATTCCCTTTGAGGAAGTGAGAATCCCGCTATTTGAAAAGGGTTACAAGGACGAGATTTTGAAATATTCGCCCTCCGGGAAAGTGCCTGCTCTTTGCTCTGGTAGTCTGACGGTATGGGACTCTCTGGCTATTTGCGAATATGTTGCCGAAGTATATCCTGAAAAAAAGTGCTGGCCTGAAGAGACGACGGCACGGTCGATGGCAAGGAGTGTCAGCCATGAAATGCATTCAGGGTTTTTCGAGATACGAAACACGCTGCCAATGAACTGCAGAAAGCAGACCGAATTGAATGAAATCCCCATAGAGCTCCAGTCTGAAATAGATCGTATTTGTGAGATCTGGAGATCATGCCGACAGCTGTTTTCCAATGAAGGTAACTTTTTATTCGGAAAATTCTCAATTGCTGATGCCATGTATGCTCCGATTGTATTGCGCTTTAAGAGCTATGGCATAAAGGTTGGTGAGAGAGAAGGAGCGTATATGAAGGCAATGATGTCTTTGGATTCCCTGCGGGAATGGGTTGCTGAAGCAGTTAATGAAAAGGAATCTATTGCTGAATAAAATCAATACCAGAAAATTTGAACATTTGCCCTTTGATGTCAAATATATGAAGTATGCTTTGTAAAACCCGGTTACCAGCCTAAAAAGCATGATTTCCGCCTGCACACTCAGTGCCCTGACAAATCAACCTGCTGATATGTTTTTAGTATAAACGATATATTTTGGAATAATTAAATGCTGAAACGAATGACATTATCTCCTCGGAGATGGGTCAAAATAGAATCGCTCATCCTCGTTGCTGCCACCACACTGCTCTGCTATCAAGTGGGCTCGAAAGCATTTCATCACTCATTTCTAACGACTGATGAGGGGAGTTATGTTTTTCAGGCAAATAATTTCCTTGATGGACTGATTGCCCGGGAGGCCCCCCCTTTTGGACGCACACTGCAGCATCAGATGATTATCCAGGATGTCGATGTGGGCTGGCTGTCACGATACCCTCCGTTCCACAGTCTTTGGCTGGTTCCGGGGGTCGCCATTGGTAATCCATACCTGATTGTCGCCTTAACTGCCGGTTTAAGTCTGCTGTTTATCACCTTCACTGTCAGGAGCCTCGGGATAAGAGCAGGACCCGTCATCGTGCTGCTCCTCTGTTCGCCATACTTCATTTTCATGCACGGAACTCTGTTGAGCCATGTATCCGGTTTGGCCTGTATTTCATTGATGCTGTGGGGGTATGTCAGGTGGCTGGTCAAACAACGAACATACTGGTTGGTAGTCGCCGGTGTCGGGTGGGGGCTGTTGTTCATGGGGCGTCCCTATAGTGCATTTTTACTGGCAATTCCGTTTGGTATAAACTCGCTGCTGGTTCTGAATCGCAATCGAGACCTGCCAACCCTGACGGCGACTGGTGTTTTTGTGTTGAGTTCGTTATCCGGGGTGATAGGTTTGCTTGTCTACAATTATCTTGCGGTGGGCGATCCATTCACCATGACCTATTTATATTATGATTCAACCGAAGGGTTGGGATTTGGCATGAGACATACCCTGGGGGCGCCCACAGATCACACCCTGGGGCGTGGATTAATGGTGTTGTGGGATAACCTGAAGTCTTTTGACCTCTGGTTCCTGGGATGGCGGGGTTCTCTTATCGGAGTGCTGATCCTTGTCATGGCTGGCTGGAGAAACGGTATCACGCCGCTTTTACTCGGCGGCATCATTGTGCTTCCGCTCGGATATGTGTTTTTCTGGTATGAAGGGATTCAAGTGGCAGGTCCTGTTTACTATTTCGAGTCGCTCCCATTTCTCATGGTCGGGGCGACCATGGGCATCGCCAAAATGTTCAGCAGGCTAGACTCGGGTGAACGCCTGAGGAGAGTGATTTCAGTTGTTACCGGGGCAGCATTAGTCCTTGGTGCCACAAATCACACGTATAAATCAATTGAAAGTCTCAAACCTGAGTACGAACAGCGTCGTAAGCTTCGCAGGGTTATCGAAAATGCCCCCCCCCAATCAATTGTCACGCTCCCTATCTGGTCACGGCAAATACATTTTATGCTTAACGCAAAGGGACTTGAAAGTGATCCTTTGGTTATAAAGCCTCACCCTCACGAATGGCTGGGCTTGACCAGGTCATTTCCAGATCGTACGCCTTACCGCTTGGTACGGGGGCCTAATGCCCATTTAATCAAACTGAAGCCGTCGAAACGCTTTACCATTGAATTGCCGGCTGTGAGTTTTAAGAAAGACACCGGCGCTATGAGGGAGGTGGACCATGCTGAACAGGTCATAGCAAGGGTGGGAGAAGACGCCCCAGGCGCAATCGGATATGGGGAGTTGATCTGGTTGTATGCAGGAAGCTTTAAAATCACCTACAAGGGAGAGCTCAACGATACCGGGGAGCGAGATGAGGTTGGTGTCGTTGTTGATCTTGCAGAATACGGATCAAATAAAATTATTGCCGAAGGGGAGATCAGTAAGGCAAATTCTCAATTTCCAGCCGAGTTCTGTGTTGAGGTAGACAAACCGGTACTGATTGAACCCAGGATATATTTCACGGGGGTCGTGGATGTACAGTTTAGTGGGCTTGGCATCGATGAAGTGCAGAGTGGTTGTCATTAACCAATCTGATTTGCCAAATGAGACGCAACTATTTTTTTATGTATTTAATGCTTATCGTATCAGCTGAAGTGGAGTCGATATTGTTAATACTCCGAAATAAAGCACTACCCTCGATAGTTTTCAATATGGGGCTGATACAATGAGGTCATGCATACTATACGCAACCTTCGGTGCTCTTGTGGGAACAGTTGGAATTCTGCTTTTACCTGTTACCATTTACCTGGGATTATCACTCATTATTGTGGGAACGTACCTATTTTTAGTGGGTGGCCCGATTAACTACTTTGCACAAAAGCGTTGAGAACAGCGGTCCGTTTTTTTTCTGATTCACATCCGATCTGGCAGCAAATGCCGGAGCCTATCTGGAAAGGGAGTGTTTTGGGATTGTGGTCAGTAACATGGGCCGGACTAATCGTGGGTCTGTCAAGTTCGCTCGTTCAGGGGTATACGATCTTCTTTTCTGCTGTTATGGTGTTCCTGCTGCTCTGTCTCATAACGTTTCGATCGTCAGCATTTTCTCGCCAGTTCGTTATTGCTGGTGCACTCATCTCTCTTTTATTTTTCCCTTCATGCGCCCAATTACCTGATTATGCGCGCCCTCAATTTTACACGCATCCTGAAACAGAAAACGCAGGGGCTTCAGGTTTCAGATATAGGAATCTGACGATAGAGGATTTTGAGGCAAAATCGCTTCCACCGGATTACCAGCAATACCATACTTCCATTAATGCGCGATCTTGTCTCAGTGTTCGCCCGTCTCGCAGTACAAACGCGCAAATCTCCACGGTTTCTTACTACGGCAATCTGCTCTATGTCGGAAATTTCACAGACGTCTCATTCGAGGCATTGTTCATTCCCTCATGCTCCTGGTGGAATCAAAATGTTTCTCAGGAGAAGATAGATTATGTTCTCCAGCATGAACAGATTCATTTTGCTATTTCAGAGTTAACTGCACGTAAGGTGACTCGTGAGTTAAATATAAAAATGAAGGATTACACGGCAGTGGGCGGAACACACGCTGAGGTCAAGGAGGAATTAATGAAAGTACTTCTTGATTCTGCTCATGAAATGCTGGAATCAGATCTCGAGATTCACACAGATTTCGATGAAGATACTTCAATGTTTTATGATCAGGACGAACAAAATCAATGGTTTAATCAGATAGGAAAACAACTGAACGTTGAAACCGCTTCCCGGTAAATTTTTCATGGAAGCGGCTTTCATGGAACAGTCTAACCCATTTCGAAACAGGCGTGAAACAAGCATTGACAGAGTGCCTGAAGTAATATATTACATCCAATATGTTAACGGTCGATGTTTTTTTATCCCTTCGGAAATGATCATCCCAGGCAGCCCGGAGTGAAACCGTTCCTACTGGGACGAAATGTGAGATTTACACAATGCCTGTCCCCTTCAAGACCAAACCCTTTAACCGTTCATTCATGAGGGAGGAAGTCTATAAGACATTATTGACCTGGATCATGGAGGGAGAACTCCGGCCCGGAGAGAAACTTTTAGATAAGGAGCTGGCGGAAAGCATGGGAGTAAGCCGTACTCCGGTTCGAGAAGCTCTGCGCCGCCTTGAAGATAAGGATCTGGTGGAATCATCGGCAAATCGATGGACACGGGTTTCGGAGGTATCCATCAGGGAGCCAGAAAAAATATACCCCATCATCTGGGCCCTCGAAGAGTTGGCTGTATCGCTTGCAATTGATGGATTAACGGAAGACGATTTCAAGAAGATGGAGACGGTCAACGTGGCTCTCGGTGATGCACTTTGTAAAGAAAACCCGGTCAAGGCCTCAATGGCGGATATCCAGTTCCATGATGTCTTTATCAAACGATCCGACAACCCCCAGCTGATGTCGATACTTCGGGATTTGAAGATCAAGTATCGCCGCGTGGAGGTTACCTATTTTGAAGGACACGCCAGTGCAAAATATTCCCTTGATGAACACCACCGTATTGTTGCAGCCTTGAGGGCAGGAGATCTGGCCAGGGCCCAGGCCGCGATCCGGTTAAACTGGCAGAGCAGCTTAAAGCGACTCAAAGATATTGAGAACAGAACTAAATAACCATATCAGACAGTTAGTGGAGTACGATTAATGACCATTGATTTCAAAGAAGTAGTAAAAAAGGCAGAAGAATACCGTCCCCAGATAGCAGCGTTTCTTAGAGATATGCTCGCCATACCAAGTGAAAGCTGCCAGGAGGAGCGGGTTGTGCTGCGCATTAAACAGGAGATGGAGGCAGTTGGCTTTGATCGGGTGGAAATCGACCCCATGGGCAATGTCCTGGGTTATATAGGCAGTGGTAAACATCTTATTGCCATGGATGCGCACATCGATACGGTAGGTGTTGGGAATCTGGACAATTGGGATCACGACCCGTATGTCGGTTTTGAAGATGACGAAGTTATCTGCGGCCGGGGAGCCAGTGACCAGGAAGGGGGCATGGCATCCATGGTTTATGCTGGAAAAATGATCAAAGAATTGGGGCTTGATGGCGACTTCACCCTGCTCGTCACCGGAACAGTCCAGGAAGAAGACTGCGACGGGCTCTGCTGGCAGTATATTATCGAAGAAGCTAAGATCCGTCCCGAATTTGTCGTTTCAACAGAGCCCACTTCTCTTGGTGTATACCGGGGTCAGCGTGGTCGTATGGAAATCCTCGTTTCTGTGGATGGCGTCAGTTCGCACGGGTCGGCACCGGAACGGGGTGATAATGCCATCTTCAAGATGGCTCCAATACTCATGGAGCTTCAGCAGTTGCACCTCCACCTCAAAGACGATTCTTTCCTGGGTAAGGGATCACTGACGGTATCTGAAGTCTTCTATACATCACCTTCCAGGTGTGCGGTTGCCGATGGCTGCTCAATCTCCATCGACAGACGACTCACGAGGGGTGAGACCTGGGAAGGGGCCCTGGAAGAAATCCGGCAACTGCCTTCGGTGAAAAAGGCAGGGGGGACGGTTTCCATGTATAACTATGACCGTCCTTCATACACCGGTCTGGTTTACCCGACAGAATGCTATTTCCCAAGCTGGGTTCTCGAAGAGGATCATGCAGTCTGTAAGACCCTGGTGCACTCATTTACCGCTCTTTTTAATGATAATCCGATAGTTGACAAATGGACGTTCTCTACCAACGGTGTCTCTATCATGGGGAGATATGGAATTCCGTGCATTGGCTTTGGTCCCGGTCATGAGGATCAGGCCCATGCCCCCAATGAAGTTACCTGGAAGGATGAGTTGGTCAAGGCCTGTGCCATGTATGCTGTCATTCCCTCACTCTATGTTGATAAATACGCAGAATAGGCCTGTTGACCAGGGTAACAAGGGTTTTGAAATATCACAAAAAAACATTCATGAACTCGTTTGTCTGATAGGTGCCGAATTAAGAAAATGAAGCAGAAATCAATCCCTGATTGACAAATAACCCGGAAAACCGGCTGGAGAACCGCTTAATGAAGTTTAATTATCGCTGCAGTATATGCGGCGCGACCTATGAGATTGCCCCCGAACTGACTGTTTGTCCCAACTGTTCGCCAAATCAACGTGCGGATCAACCCCTGACAGGCATTCTCGAGGTCGAACTCCATGGAACGCTCGAGCCTCCTTACACTGTTTTTGACCTGCTTCCGATTGAGTCAAAATATTTCCCGCCCATACCGGTGGGAAACACCCCCCTGTGGCAACCGGAAAATCTGCGGAAAGCAACGGGATTTAATAAATTATACTTGAAAGATGATGGTTCGAACCCCACGTCCTCTTTCAAGGACCGTGCCTCATATCTGGTTTCTGCGGCTGCAAAAAAATTCAATATTCAAGATATAACCCTTGCCTCAACGGGAAATGCCGGTTCATCAATGGCAGGTATTGGTGCTGCGGCCGGGCAGCACATCACCTTGTTTCTGCCGAAATCGACACCATCTGCCAAACTGGTCCAGGCCTTACAGTACGGCGCCCGGGTATTTCGGGTCAACGGCAATTACGACCTGGCCTACGATCTCTCTCTTTCCTTTTCAGAGCAAAAAGGCGGTATGAACCGTAATACGGCCTACAATCCATTGACTATTGAGGGGAAAAAGACTGTTTCACTGGAATTATTCAGTCAGCTCAGGCAGCAACCTGACATTGTTTTTGTCTCCGTGGGTGATGGCTGCATCCTTTCCGGCGTTTACAAGGGCTTCAGGGATCTTGTCCAGCTGGGGGTAATTTCTTCGGTCCCTCGAATCATCGGGGTACAGGCAGAGACTTCTGATGCCCTTTGCCGCGCCTTTACCGGCGGAACCTTTGAGAATATCCCGACATCTACCGTGGCCGATTCTATCTGTGTTGATGTTCCCCGTAACGGTGTTCATGCCCTTTCCATGCTCAAAAGATTTAACGGTGAGATGATGACGGTGTCAGACACGGAGATTATTCTTGCTCAGTCATATCTTTCCCGTTCTACAGGTTTATTTACGGAGCCAGCTGGTGCAGCAGCATTTGCCGGGTTCCAAAAATCTGCACCTGACCTGGACCCGGAAGCCGTTGTCGTGGTGCTCACCACTGGAAATGGTCTAAAAGACAGTGCATCGGCAACGCTTGGCATCGATATGCCTGAGGCCCTGATAGACGCAGTTGAAGATATACTATAACAAAGGAATAACCAGTGATTGATTTAACTATCCATTCTGAAACACTCGAGAGTAACATCGCCTATTGCCGGGAAAAGGGCATTACCCTGCCCACATTTTCGATGATGAAAAACCCGGAGACAGTTCCGGAAAAAATAAAGTCTGAGCTCCGGTCAACCGGGCTATGGGATCTTCACTCTGCCAATCTCTATCGGATCACCTGGAATAATGAACCAAAAGAATCAGGTGGCCTCTACAACGGAGTAAATCACATTGTTCTGCCGCCGGAGCTTAGCGGCTGTAAAGCAACGATAATTATGCTCGTCGGCCGCTGGTTCCCAACGGGTGCGCATAAAGTGGGCGCTACGTTTGGCTGCCTTGCCCCGGCTCTGGTTACCGGCCAGTTCAACCCGTGCAAGACCAAGGCTGTCTGGCCGTCGACCGGCAATTATTGCAGGGGAGGAGCCTATATTTCGGCATTACTGGCGTGCAACGCTATTGCCATCCTGCCCGAAGAAATGTCCCGGGAGCGCTTTGAATGGCTGAAAAGTATCGCAGGGCAAGTAATTGCCACACCGGGATGTGAATCAAATGTTAAGGAAATATTTGATAAATGCTGGGAACTGCGGAATACAGGTGAGGATCTCAGGATATTTAACCAGTTTGACGAAATGGGTAATCCGCTCTGGCATTATACCGTTACCGGACATGCTATTGAGACACTGTTGCAGCACTATCTTGCAGATGGCCGGCAGTTGGCAGGTTATGTTTCTTCATCAGGCTCCGGGGGGACCCTAGGGGCAGGTTATTATCTGAAACAGAAATATCCCCGGTCACAGGTTGTTGTCGCTGAGGCCCTGCAGTGTCCGACACTCCTGAACAATGGATTCGGTGCGCATCGCATTGAAGGTATTGGCGATAAGCATGTACCCTGGGTGCACGACTGTAAAGAAACAGATTTTGTCGTGGCAGTTGATGATGAAATTCCGATGCGGGTGTTGCGTCTTTTTAATGAACCCATTGGCAGAGAGGCTCTCAGCGGTGCAGGTGTCGATGAAAATCTTGTTAAGAATCTTGACCTGCTCGGTATTTCCGGTATCGGTAATATGGTTGCAGCCATAAAATTTGCCAAGTACAACGAGTTGACCGAAAACGATGTGGTTGTTTCAATAGCCACAGATTCCATGCAGTTATATGAATCCCGGCTGAATGAGCTGGAACAGGAACATGGAACATACACTGACGCTCAGTCCCAGCGAGATCTTCAGTTGATCGAGGCCATCACCATAGATCACACGAAAGAGCTGTCCTATTACGATAAAAAAGCTATTCATAATCTCAAGTATTACACCTGGATCGAGCAGCAGGGTCGTGAGGTTGACGAGCTCAATGACCAATGGTATGACCATGACAACTATTGGCATTCAACCTTTGCTCAGGTAGATGAGATTGATGCGTTAATCAGGGACTTTAATGCCAGGGTCGGATTGTTATAGGCAGACCGGCTGATTACTTGACCGCTGAAGAAGGTAGCGGAATATACCGTTGATTGTAAACAACGAGGCATCGGCTAATTATGATATTTAATTTTGATGGTCTCGCAAAAAGGAAGCAGATGGCAAAGCCAAAATTCGATACACAGGAAGAGGGTCATTGTCCGGTGCAAAGACATACATAACGTAGGTTGAGTGCCGGGAAAGGATTCACGAAACAGGAGATCGGGTTTATCACAGCGCCATCGATTTTGGCCCTGTATCAGCAGGGTGGAGAAGGATAATGGATTCATTTAAAATAGAAGAACAGGTAAAAAAACTGGCAGCATTGAAAACTGATGGTATGTACCAGGATGATTTTCTGCTGACCTGGGACCGCAGCGATCATGAAATCGCTGCAGTTTTTAAGACAGCAGAAATTCTCCAGACGATGCGGAAGATGAACATATCGGCCAGATCCTTTGACAGTGGACTTGCCATATCACTTTTCCGGGACAATTCCACCAGGACCCGATTCAGTTTTTCAAGCGCGGCAAATTTGCTGGGGCTCAGCGTTCAGGATCTGGACGAGGGTAAATCCCAGATTGCTCATGGTGAAACGGTGCGTGAAACTGCAAATATGGTTTCATTTATGGCAGATGTGATCGGTATCCGTGACGACATGTATATCGGCAAGGGAAACAGCTATATGCGTGAGGTTTCCGAGGCTGTAAAACAGGGCTATGCGGCCGGTATTCTGGAGCAGCGGCCAACTATTGTCAATCTCCAATGTGATATTGATCATCCGACGCAATCCATGGCTGATGCCCTCCATTTAATTCAGCACTTTGGTGGAATTGAGAATCTTAAAGGGAAAAAAATTGCCATGTCCTGGGCTTATTCACCCTCTTATGGGAAACCACTATCTGTTCCCCAGGGGATTGTGGGGCTCATGACTCGCTTCGGTATGGATGTGGTTCTAAGCCATCCTGAAGGTTACGGCATCATGCCTGAGGTGGAGGAGATTGCAGAGCAAAATGCTGAGGCTGGTGGTGGTTCGTTTACCAAGACAGATTCAATGGCAGAAGCATTCATGGATGCCGATATTGTCTACCCCAAGAGCTGGGCGCCATTCAAAGCCATGGAACAACGCACAGAACTCTATGGTAACGGCGATATGGGTGGAATTAAGGATCTGGAAAAAGATCTCCTGGCACAAAATGCCAATTACAAAGACTGGGAATGCACTGAAGAGCTGATGAGTCTTACGAAAGACAAAAAGGCGTTGTATATGCATTGCCTGCCCGCCGATATTACCGGCGTCAGTTGTGAGCAGGGCGAAGTGGAGGCTTCCGTCTTTGATCGTTATCGAGATCCCCTCTATAAAGAAGCCAGTTTTAAGCCCTATGTCATTGCAGCGATGATATTCCTTTCTAAATTTTCCGACCCGGCGCATACATTGCTTAATCTGGTCAACAGAGCACAAAAACGTATCTTGTGATTTGCACCGCCCAATACGGCCGTTCAGGAATCCGTTCTGAAGATTGCCGCTTATTCCTGTACCTCATGGATGAATGAATAAGGAAAATTCGCCTAAATTGGTAATCAAGTCTCTCCGTTCTCTTTTACGGGGTCCCGTTGTCTTCAGGAGTGGATGGAGGAGTAATCGTGGAATCTGATGGTGACGGTGTTTCTTCGACCGCCTCGTCCACCGGGTCAGCCGTATTTTCTTCATTAACGCTGATAGTTTCTGCTTCTCCGTTAATCGGTTCAGTTGTCTCCTTGTCGTCACTGCTGCTGGAAGAAGCCATTGCAAAAATTATAGCTCCCATGGCTGCAGCGCCAAGGACATAAAGGCCAACCATTGATTCGGATTTTTCTTCTCCACTGGCTGCATTGACAATGTGTTCGTAGAACTGAGTACCGTTGTGATTATAGAGGATACCTGGGTTTTTGATATTTTTTCCAATGGTGACGAGAGGCATTTGTGTCTTGACCAGATTCTCTTCAATCGTGAAGAATGAATCTGAAGAGTTGCTTGATGTTCCGTTCAGGCCGTCAATCGGTTGATGAGAAAAGCCAACGATTTTGAAGTCTGTGAAATCAAGATTGCCACTCAAGCTCAGCCCAAACACTCTGCCTGAGTATTCACCTCTGCTAAATTCAGGATCAAATGCCAGAGCTGGCGCAGAAATAGATAATCCAAGAAAAAGGGTTGTTGTTACCCCGGTGATTATTTTGAAAATTGCTGATTCTCGATACCTGTTCTTCATTATTCTTCCTCCTTAAATCTATTCTCAATATCAGAATGCCGCTGCCTCTAACAAATTAAAGGCTGAAAATCAAATCTACCTCTAACGGCACGTTTTTTATGAAAAAATGAGGGTGATGCATTCCAGGCCTCATCGATACTGTAATGGGAGGTAAATGAGCTGCCTTGAGCGGAGCGGGAGTCCTTCCATAAGCAGTGGAAAAGTAATTCCTCTCTGTATTGGTGCTCTCCCTGAAGATCTTGAAATACCGGGTCGGAAGAGAGAGTGCTATCTGACAAGATTGTTTTCTCCCAATGCTTCCTGAAGTCTTGTGTCACGGCCATAAATATCATCGCTGAAGCGTATTTTGCCATTCTTGTCAAGCCAGGCTGTCTGATAGGTGATGTGGATGGGCAGATCATCCTTGAAACTAACGACTATGCGTTCACCTTCGAGTACAATATTATCTATATCCTCTTTTGACCAGCTATAACCCTGATTTTTCAATAAAAAAAGGGCAAGTTCCAGCGGCTTGCTCACTCTGATACAGCCATGACTGAATGTACGCGTCGGATGGACAAAGAGATCGTGTGCTGGTGTGTCATGGAGATAAACTGCGTGAGTATTGGGGAAAACAAATTTGACTCGGCCAAGTGCGTTCCATGGGCCAGGATCTTGACGCAATTTGTATTGGCTCATTTGGGAACGCCCAACCGATTTCCAGTCAATGGCCAGTGAGTCAAGCTCAACGGCATCAGACTTCCAGCTTGAAAAAACACGAATATGGCGATCGAGAAGGTGGCGGGGATTTTCTTGCAAGGCCGGCAGTTCTTCATCCCGGGCAATTTTGGGAGGGACGTTCCAGAAGGGGTTGAAATCCAGGTACCTGATCTTGTCTGAAAAAACTGGGGTCTTGTGCTGGAGCTTTCCAACAATCACCGGCATCTCCAGCGCAACCTGGCTATCCTGAAAAGCACTCAAAGAGAAGCCGGCTATATTAACGATGACATGGACGTCTCCAAGGTCATGAGCCTGCCATCGCCATCGAGCCATATTAACACGTATAATATTGGCTAGATCCTGTGGTGATTTATTCAGCCAGGCGAGTGTTTGAGGTCCGATAATAGCGTCAGTCGTGAGCCCATGTTCAGACTGGAACTTCTTAACAGAAGCCGCGAGTTCATCATCATAGATTTCAACTGGTTGGGAACGTGTCTGTGCTTGGCTCGTCAATGCGAGCCTGCGTTGAATCGCCTCCAGCCGTTCGTCCTGCTGCCCCGGACGAATAAGCGAACCCGAGGGAATTGTTTCCCATTGATTATTTCGACTGAGCTCCATGTAGTAGGCCAGAGACTTTCGAAGTTCTGTATAATATTCATGCTGAGGGGGAAGAGCATCAATATAGGCAGCAAAGTCCTGTGCTGTAAGTGCTGCGTTAATGGCTTCCACAGGTTTGAAATCTTCATCGCCTGCCTCGGTAAATAATTTGGGGTCAAACTCGCGGTACTTAATCTGGCCAAAGCTCATATCATGAATGTATTTGACAAGATTGTAGGTAAGGAGCGTATCCAGTCGGGCGAGGTCCTCTAATCGGCCAGAATTGGAGAGTTCCTCAATTAAACTAATTTCATACTCTTCCGGATCGATCCCCTCTCTAGAGGATGAACGAAGGTAATCTATTAAGATAAATCCTTTTTCTGTAAGTCCGCGATCAGTAACCCAGATTGGAGAGGCACCCGTTTCGTGATAGATGGTTGCCAGACATACATCCCTGGTTGTAATTATTGGTTGTTGTTTTTTAAATTCTAACAGCTCCAGAGGATAGCAGGAAAGGTGTTGAGCCATCGCTTTGGCAAGGTCATTACTCTCATTGCTTCCGTATAATGTCGCTGGCAGAGCCATGAAAAAGAAATATGATATGCAAGAGAATAATTTAAGAAATTTCACCGTGGGCGCCTCCCTGAATTTTATCCATGATAAGAGAATATAATCGATACCTTATTACTAAGTAATAATGTTTCTTCTAGATTCAACCATGGACCTGCTCGAATGATAAGAATCTTCAACGAAGTGAGGGAGGGTATTGCTGAGTAAATAATCAGTGGGCATCAGATTCTGGAACTGACAGCCAGGAGTTTGCGGAACAAGGGGGATTTTTTTCTACCTGTTCTCTGTTTTACATCAATACAACTGAATCCCTACGGTTTTTGGATTTGATTCAGTTCAAAATTTTCATGAACTATCATAAAGATTCGACTATTGATTTCTAACTATTAATTTCTATCATCAATGCTTGTTCACACTCACAGGAACGGTGCAGATATTCTCGAAAAAAACATACTGGGGATAAACAGAACTTGAGACGATGCCTGTATCTCAAAAGGTTTACAGGAAGCATATAAAGTTCCGTCTCGCCGATAATTTAGGGATATTCGTATTGGCCAACTGTTCATGGCATAGCAGGGGCAGCTTTTATCTGGTAGGACTTGCAGCTATTGCAGCTACGCACCCACTGGTTCGCAATAACCAATTTCTATCCCGAATGGGATTCCCGAGGTTGT
>NODE-451-length-14650-cov-4.64981_pt1 | contig 14650 bp, 9 predicted proteins | sample MGYA00139097_ERZ477577 | MGnify/ENA metagenome assembly ERZ477577 | reverse complement strand
CGGATTCATCATCATCTGAAAAGACCGATTGTACATCAAAAGGGCTCGAAAATTTAATGTAAAAATAGACCTTATGATCATGTGCCCAGCCACTCGATTGCTTGAGTCCTCTAATCGTTCTGTCATCGATTATTTCCAGTTCATTATACACATTGTCATGACCCCATGTTCTTTGTAAAATATGACCCACATCCAACAAAAGTTTTTTCGCCGCCTTCGACTCATATTTGTATTGGTGCAGTCCAACACGGGTTGTAGCTGTGAGTTCTGCTTCAACGGCATAGTTGTCAAATTTTACCTGATAGTACCCCACTTCAGCCTTTTCATTGACTTTTAAAAACCTGGCAATCGGTTTTTCTTTGGAATCGCCGGTAAAAGGAAGAAGAAGAATGTCTCCAAGATCTCCTATTCCGGTTCCGCTTAAGTGCGTATGGCTAAAGCCATAGATAGTCTGATCACTGTAATGATATCCGCTTGACGCATCCCATCCGTTTAGCCTTGTGTCTGGGCTCAATTGAATCATTCCATTGGGCATTACAGGGCCCGGAAATGTATGACCATGAAAACCAGTGCCAATAAAGGGATCAACATAGGCAAGAAGATCAACTTCCTCTTCCAATTTAGCTGTTCTGCTGGTACAAGCCATCATCAGCCCTAAGAAAAGTATCCCTACAAATTGCTTCATTGTTATAGTAAAACCTGACATTTTCAACTTTGCTTTTATGAGAAAATTAATAATATGTTAACCAATAAGAATCCACCAACTATTCAATGCTGATTTTTTCACTAAAACTTTGTATTAGTTTTAGCTGATTCTTAGACCTGTCTAAATTATGCTCGGGGTATTTTGTCTTATAATAGATATCACCATTCAAATAATCTGTCAAAAATCGTATCGCCATAATAAACATCATGGTTTTGGCAGCAAGGGGCAGGTATTTCAATTCCAATGGTGTTATGGAAGACGCCGTTTTTTCCAGAAACCCCTTAAGGTACGCCTTATAATAAGGCACATTAAATTCTACCATATCCAAATTTGTTTCGTCTTCAGCGGCAGTATTGCATATCGTTCTAATCGCATCTCCAAAATCATAGTGAATTATTCCCGGCATAACCGTATCGGTATCAATAACACATAAACCTTTGTCATTCAAGTCAAAAAGCGCATTTGAAATTTTAGTATCATTATGAGTTACTCTCAGTGAAATCTTTCCCTCGTCCTTTAAATTCTGTAGGATGTGCATTTCTTCTTTTAACTCCTCCACTCGAAGGATCTGCTCTTTTGCGCTCTCCAACCTATTCTTGGAAGCCCTTTGCAAGGATGCATCAAACTGAGAAAAACGAAACGACATATCGTGAAACTGAGGAATTACTTCAATCAGTTCAGCCGGATCAAAATCACTGGTGAGGTTTAAAAATTCACCAAATAATTTTCCGCCCTCATAGGCGACTTGTTCTTTATGCACCGTTTCAAACGTTTTACTTTGATCAATATAGATCATCACATTCCAGAAATTTCCTTCAGTATCCTCAAAATACGCCCTGCCTTCTTTTGTGAGTACAAAGCTCAGAACTGATCTGCTCAACTCTTCTTCAGATAGGTGGGAAAGCTTGGTACACAAGTGCCTGCTCACTTTTACCTTGTTGTTGACTAAACCTGCTACGTCTTTAAACACGCCATGGTTAATTCGCTGTAAGATATAATATGGCTTCTCTGTTGCTACCAATAAATAAGTGTCATTTATATGGCCCGATGCCAATTCTTCACAACTGAGGATTTTTGCGTCGGGTTTAAACTGCTTAAAAATGGTTTTCAGATAATCAGGATTCATGCTACCAAAGGTTTACAGGATATACTTTTTCATTCTTCAGTTGCATAATTTCATTTTGAACCTGTTCTTTATCTTCCTTGTAAGTAACCCCAAACCACTTCGCTTCGGAGGTCAGTACTTTTACCCTTGCAGTGCCTGTTTTTAAGTACTCATTAACTAGTAATGGAATAAAATATTCTGCTTTTAAATTATCCTTATTATTCTTCAGAAATTCCTCAAACAAGACCTCAGTAAATTCAAAACACTTTGGTGTGAATCCCCAAAAATTCATAGACACAACAGTATCTTTATCTATTGGAATCATGTTTCCCTTCTCATCTTTCCTCAACAATTGCCCCTCCATTTTTTCTATATGAGTGCGTTCGGTGACCTTTGTCAGGAAACCGTCTTTATCGACCTCACATTCCCCTCTTGAGACATATCCGTAATCGGAAACAGTATTTTTCAACAAATAGGCCATCATACTAAAATCAAAAGAATCCTTATCTGTAGCCCTGAGATATTCAGCCATGGATTCAAAGGCCTCTTTGCCATAAAAATCATCCGCATTGATAATTGCAAAATTCTCTTTTACACAATCTTTGGCCATCAGCATGGCGTGTCCGGTCCCCCAGGGTTTTACCCTTTCAGGATTAAAAAAAGCTTTTGGTACTTTATCTAGTTCCTGAAAAACATATTCCACTTCAGCCTTTCCCCTCAATTTCTTTTCTATTTCCGCTCTGAATTCAGTTTCAATACTCTTTCTGATAATAAAAACAAATTTGCCGAATCCTGCTTTTAGGGCATCGTATATAGAAAAATCAATGATCGTGTCACCCTCGGGAGTAAATTTATCAAGTTGTTTTAAGCCTCCATATCGGCTTCCTATTCCGGCTGCTAATACAACTAAGGTTGGTTTGTTATCAGGCATATTATAAAATATTTATCCTTTCAAAAATAGGGTAAAACCAATAAAAAAACCTCTGATTTGAGGAAGATTTTTTTCTAAAAAAAGAAAGCATATCAAAAGTGATGGGCGAGTTCATCGAATTTTGCCCAGCTTCTGGTAAAGCTTGTAATTTTCTAGCCATACTGCAACATCCATGGTTATAAATTATTGCTTATAATGACATCGAAAAGCAAGAAATATAATCGTAAATTTGATCAAATCAAATAGTAAAACTATGTTCAATTACGGGTCAGATCACCTTACTGTAAGTAAAGCCCTTGCTATACTTAAGGGCGATTTGAAAATAACCTTTTCTAAAGAGACCACTGAAAAAATAAATAAAACCCATCAGCTGGTTCTGAAAACTGCGCTTAAAGACAAAGCTGTTTATGGCATAAACACAGGGTTTGGTCCTCTTTGTGACACTGTAATCTCCAAAAAAGACACCAGTGAATTACAACGAAAAATTCTGCTAAGTCACTCCGTAGGTGTTGGGTCACCCATTGACAAAGATCTGGCCAAACTCATGATGATTTTAAAAATTCATTCCCTTTCACAGGGCTATTCAGGTATTTCTATGGAAGTGCTTGAAAGAATTCAATGGCATATTGACAATGATATTATTCCCTTAGTTCCCGAACAAGGGTCTGTAGGAGCTTCAGGTGATCTGGCACCATTAGCACATCTTTTTCTTCCTTTGATCGGAAAAGGAAAAGTAATCTACAAGGGAAGCCTTACACCGACAAAAAAAGTATTACAAATAGAAGGTTTGAGTCCTTTAACCTTGCATCCAAAGGCTGGATTGGCGCTTATCAATGGAACCCAGTTTATTTTGGCCCATTCCGTAATGGTTGTTGATAAACTATATAGTTGTCTGTCACATGCTGATCTTATTGGCAGCCTGATGATCGAGGGTCTCATGGGCTCGCAAATGCCCTTTCATGAATCCTTACATAAAACCAGGCCCTTTAAAGGAAATATTCACGTGGCGAAAAGAATCAATCAATTTCTTCAAGACTCAGAGATAGGGAAATCTCATCTGTTTTGTGGCAAAGTACAGGACCCCTATTCACTCAGGTGTATGCCACAAGTCCACGGAAGTTCAAGAAGCGCCTGGCTCCATCTTAAAGAGAGTGTAGAAATTGAGCTCAATTCTGTAACCGATAATCCGGTGATCATTTCCGATGAACTCATCATAAGCGGGGGAAGCTTTCATGGTCAAACCCTTGCGCTGCCTATTGACTACGCATGTTTAGCAGCTGCAGAATTAGGAAGTATTTCCGATCGGAGAACCTATTTGTCTTTAGAAGGAAAATATGCCGGTACACCTCGCTTATTGATGGAAGATACCGGATTAAATTCAGGGTTTATGATTCTTCAGTATACCTCTGCTGCTTTGGTCAGTGAAAATAAGGGCCTATGCTTTCCTTCAAGTGCTGACAGCATCCCTACATCTCTTGGGCAGGAAGATCATGTGAGTATGGGGTCTATAGGTTCCCGTAAGGCACTAAGGGTAATTGACAATCTTGAAAAGATCCTCGCAATTGAATTATTATGTGCCGCCCAGGCATTTGATTTTAGGAAACCCTTAAAATCAAGTGAAGTCCTTGATGATGTGCATGATATGATCAGAGAAAAAATCGATTTTGCAACTGAAGACAGAGTTTTTTCACATGATATTGAAGAAGCCCTACGCTTGATCAAGAAAAGAAAACTCCTGGCTACGGTTTCCTATCATTGTACAGCATATAGTGAACATGACGATTTATTTGAAACATATTAATCAAGTTTTAAAATGGTAACAAAAGACAACTTAATTTTTCAGCTGCAAATCAAACAGGGTATCCCTGATCAAATGCCTGAGAAAAAAGCATATCCCAAGGGAGCGAACAGAGCTCCGAAAAGAAAAGATATACTATCGCCGGAAGAAAAAAAACTGGCCATTAGAAATGCCTTGCGCTATTTTCCTAAGGACTGGCATCCAATTCTGGCTCAAGAGTTTCTTGAAGAATTAAATGCATTTGGCAGAATTTATATGTATCGTTTCAAGCCCGATTATGACATGCATGCGCGACCCGTTTCGGCTTATCCGGCTAAAAGTAAGAAGGCAGCCGCAATCATGCTAATGATTCAGAATAATCTTGACCCTGCAGTTGCCCAGCATCCTGAAGAGTTAATCACTTATGGCGGAAATGGATCCGTCTTTCAAAATTGGGCCCAGTATCTGATTACCATGAAATACCTTGCTGCCATGACGGATGAGCAAACCTTGCATATGTATTCAGGGCATCCAATGGGTCTTTTCCCTTCAGGCATTGATGCTCCAAGAGCCATAGTTACAAATGGAATGATGGTCCCTAATTATTCTGCTCCTGATGACCTGGAAAAATTCAACGCTTTAGGTGTCACCCAATATGGTCAAATGACCGCTGGCTCCTATATGTATATCGGCCCTCAGGGAATAGTTCATGGAACGACGATCACCTTGATGAATGCTTTCCGGAAAATCCTAAAAAAAGAAGAAAACAGTAAAGGGAAAATTTTTCTGACCTCTGGTCTTGGTGGTATGAGCGGAGCGCAACCCAAGGCGGGAGACATAACGGGGTGTATCACTGTTTGTGCTGAAGTGAATGAAAAAGCCGCCGTAAAACGTCATGAACAAGGCTGGGCGACTGTTTTGATCAAAGAGGTTTTGGTACAAAGGGTAAAAAAGGCGCAGGCTGCTAAGGAGGTTTTATCCATCGCTTTTCATGGAAACATAGTAGATGTATGGGAGAAATTTGATGAAGAGGGTATCTTTGTTCATGTAGGATCAGATCAAACCTCACTTCATAATCCATGGTCAGGCGGTTATTATCCCGCTGGAATGAGTTTTGATGAATCGAATGCATTAATTAGTAATGACCCGGATCTTTTCAAAAAGAAAGTTCAGGAATCTTTAAGAAGACAGGCAAAAGCAATCAATAAACACACCGCACGAGGCACTTATTTCTTTGATTATGGCAATGCTTTTTTGCTGGAAGCTTCAAGAGCCGGGGCAGAAGTAATGGGCGAAAAGGAAGGTGAATTTAAATATCCGACCTATGTCCAGGACATATTGGGGCCTATGTGTTTTGATTATGGATTCGGACCCTTTAGATGGGTTTGTACCTCTGGAAACCCTGCAGATTTAGACAAATCGGATGCTATTGCGCTTAAGGTTTTAAGTGAGATTCAAAAAACTGCTCCTCCTGAGATTCAGCTTCAAATGAATGACAATATGATCTGGATTAAAAACGCCAAAAAAAATAAACTAGTGGTAGGTTCCCAGGCAAGAATTCTATATGCCGATGCTGAAGGCCGGGTTAAAATAGCTTCTGCTTTTAACAAGGCGATTTCAAAAGGGGAAATAGCTGCACCTATAGTACTTGGAAGAGATCATCACGATGTGAGTGGCACGGATTCACCTTATAGGGAAACGAGCAATATAAATGACGGCAGTCAGTTTACTGCTGACATGTCTATACACAACGTTATCGGGGACAGCTTTAGAGGAGCTACCTGGGTTTCCATTCATAATGGTGGTGGTGTTGGCTGGGGTGAAGTCTCCAACGGAGGTTTTGGCCTGGTACTAGACGGGTCAACGCTTGCTGAAAGCCAATTGAAATCCTTATTGTTTTATGATGTAAACAATGGAATTGCCCGCAGGAGCTGGGCCAGAAACGATGAAGCCTTATTCGCCATCAAAAGGGAGATGGATCGCTCCCCAAATTTAAAGGTAACACTCCCCAATTTGGTTGAAAATGATCTTTTAAATAACTTGAAAATTTAAAAAACAGATTGCGAATCAGTTCTTAAAAATCAATGAAAACGTTGTGCTGACGTTGACTTCCGAGCTCACCAATAAATTGCCATCATGCTTTTTAAGAATGTTTTTGGAAAGGCTGAGTCCTATTCCCGAACCGTGTTTCTTGGTGGTGTAAAAAGGTATAAAAATCTGATTCATGATCTGTTCCTCAATGCCTTTGCCATTGTCCGACACCAAAATGATCGTCTTATCCTGTTCGACGATACAACTTAGTTTGATCAGTGGGTCATCGATGCCTTTAAGCGCATAAATACTGTTATTGATCAAATTGATCATTACCTGTTCGATGAGTTTGGTATCCATGTTGACCAAGGCATTTGCCGGAATGGGTAATAGTTTGATTTGTACTCCGGCATCTTTAGCGGGAACAGCCATTAATAATTGAATCTCCGATAGAAATTCCTTGACATTTATCGATTTAAGCTTTGGAACCGGAACATTAGAGATCGTTCTGTAGTCTTTTACAAAAACAAGCAAACCATCCGATCGTTTCTTGATGGTATTGGCAGCCATATTGATGTCTTGAATGTCTTCATCATCAAGGGCTGCTCTATTTAAAACCTGACCATTCTCAGACTCTGTAAGACTCTTTATTGTCGAGGCCAACGAGCTTACCGGAGTAAACGAGTTAAGCATTTCATGCGCAAGTACTCTGATCACATTATACCAGGCTTCCATTTCTTTCTGCTCAATTTCAGATCTTATGTCTTGAAAAGCGATGATCAGATAGGGCGCATTGAGCAACTGTATCTCCATGACTTCTAAAGACAGCTGTTTTCTTTCGATATCGTCTCCAAAATCCACCAGAGATTTTCCTCCGTCCGCCAATGATTTAACCTCTTTCTCAAACCAGGGCAAATTGCCGGCTATCCTGTGCCAATATTTATGCTGAGGTTGTTTAAGGATCTCACAAGCCGCCCTATTCAGAAAAAGTATTTCTGACTCAGCATGCTTATGGTATAAATCTTCCTTTCTGATAGATATGATTCCCAGATTGACGTGTTCCAAAATATATTTGAAATATTTATACTGCGCTTCCTTTTCAATCTTATTCCTTTTAAAGATTTTAATAATCAAATTGAAGTCATCATAAACTTGTGAGAAGGAGTCACCCTTTTTCGATGGTGAAAAATATACCGAATAGTCTTCCGTTTTAAGCGCATCTAAAAACTTGACGAGAGAATAATTGGTGTTATTGACGTATCTGATCAGAAAATAAACCTGCAGTACAATCAAAATTGCCATTCCTGCGCTGCTAAACCAAATATTTCTTAAAAGGAAAAATGAAAACAGGACGCAAAAAATCAGAATGATAATAATTCTGGCCGCAACTTGTATGGTAAATCTTTTGATCAAAGCTCAACTTATAAATTAAATTTTTCGAGTCGTCGGTATAAAGCGGCTCTTGTTAAACCCAGCTCTTTCGCGGCTTTGGAAATATTTCCTTCATGTTTACTTAAGGCCTTCTCTACCAACATTTTTTCAATGTCATGTAGATTCAGGTTGTCAAGTTTCTCAACATCCCTGGTCGAAGAATTTGTATCGGTACTTAGGTTAAAGTCGCTGTGCTTTATTTCCTGACCATCAGACATAATGACCCCTCTTTCAATAGTGTGCTGTACTTCCCGGACATTACCGGGCCAGTTATGATTGTTTAGTAATTCCATCTCCTTTTGCTCAATGGTCAACTGCGATTTGTGATACTTTTCTTTAAATATTTTCAGGAAATGCATAACAAATTCATCGATGTCTTCCGGTCTTTCGCGCAGTGGTGGAATTTCAATTTCCACTGTGTTGATCCTGAACATAAGGTCTTGTCTGAATTTACCTTCGGCTACCCATTGATTCAAGGGGGCATTAGTGGCAAATAATAGTCTGGCGTTGAACGGTCGCTCGATTCCTTCACCCAATCTGGAAACTTTTCTGTCTTGAAGAACGGTTAGTAATTTTGACTGCAAATTATATGGAAGGTTGCCAATTTCATCAAGAAACAACGTCCCGTTTTCGGCAAGTTCAAATCGCCCGGGCTTATCCTCATGTGCATCCGTAAAGGCGCCTTTCTTATGTCCAAATAATTCGCTTTCGAACAAACTTTCCGACAAAGCACCCAGATCCACGTGAATAAAAGGTCCCTTTTTAAAGGAGGAACGCCTGTGGATCTCTCTTGCCAAATGCTGCTTCCCGGTTCCATTCTCTCCTAAAATCAAAATATTGGCCTCTGTGACACTAACCTTGTCAACGATCCTCATGACTTCATCCATAGCCTTTGAAGCCCCAATTAAAGGTCCAAATTTCTGATCTATATTTTTTTCCAACACCTGGTTGGCTGATTCCAGCATGGCCACTTTATGCTTTGTCTTGCTCAATTGCAGTCCAGCCTGTATGGTTGCGAGAAACTTTTCGTTCGTCCATGGTTTCAGTATAAAATCAAAGGCGCCCTTTTTAATGGCATCAACTGCCAATTCAACTTCTCCGTAGGCCGTCATCAATATAACAACCATGTCAGGTTTGATACTTAAGATATGCTTCAGCCAATACATGCCTTCTTTCCCATCATTAAACCCTATGCGGTAATTCATGTCGAGAATTATGACATCAATTGATTCCGATGAAATTATCTGATTGAGTTCCTTGGGAGAATCACGGGTAATGATATTTGTATAGTGCTTTTTAAGCAATAGTTTTGCCGACAAAAGAATGTCTTCATCGTCATCTATGATCAATATGGTAACATTCGCTTTAAGCATATGATGAGCTTCTGAAATTAATTTTACTAAAGTACAAAATGTTCAATAACGAACAACATAATGTTCGAAAACGGACAGTTTATAAAAGTTGCGAAAAATTTATAGTTCTGATTATCTGCACTTTATAATATTTAACTGTTGTGGCACAAGGTTTGACTCATATATGGTAACCCCAAAAAACAAAAATTATGATTGGTATATTAATCAACATCGTCATCAGTATTATTCACATTATTGAAGCAATATTGATCTGATCCCCAACAACGATTCAGCATAACCTTTAAATCAGCCATCATGAGAGTATTGATATTTAGCACCGCAACAGAACAAAACATAACAAATTACAGGCATATTTTAGAAATAGGAAAAGATTTGAGTGGTCAAGACATGGAAACTGTAACTATACATTCAATAAAGTTGTCATAATGAAACAAATAAGCATGGATAAAAAGATCGCTAAAAAGAAATGGACCAGAAAGAAAATAATATACATCGCAGGTATCATTCTATTCGCACTGCTTGCGTTTTTTGGGTTCAAATCATTGAACAAAAAGATCTACAAAGTTGATGACTCCAGAATAACTGTCAAAGAAGTTATTGAAGGTCAATTTCAAGATATGATACTTATTGAAGGTGATGTGGAACCCATCAACCTGGTACTAGTCAATACCCTTGAAGGAGGATCCGTTGAGGAAATTTTTATTGAAGATGGTGTTTATGTTGAAGCCGGGACCCCTCTTTTGCAGTTGAGCAATCCTTCGGCGACCCTTGGATATCTCAATCAGGAAACAGCTATCGTCGAACATATCAACAACCTGAGAAATTTAAAACTCGCACTCGAAAAAGACCAAAGAAATCTTGACGAATCTCTTATAGACAGCGAAAACAGGTTGGCAGAAACCACGCGAAAATATAAAACTGATTCTGTGTTGTTTTCAAAGGATGTGATAGCCAAAAATGATTATATAAATGTTAGGGAGAGCTATAAATACGAAAAAGACAAGAGAAATCTTCTGAACAACAATGTGCAAAAAAGCAGCCAGGAAAATAAAATACAGATATATCAGATCAATCAGTCAATATCTATGATGGAAAGAAATCTGCAATTGATTCATGATAATATTGAGAAAATGCTGGTTAGAGCTCCTGTGAGCGGTATGCTTTCATCCTTTGACCCGGACATTGGTGAAACCTACGGCAAAAATCAAACTGTTGCAAAAATAGATGTTCAAGCCGGGTTTAAGATCAAAGGTCAGGTTGACGAATACTATCTCAGCTCTGTAAAGCCTGGTCAGTTAGCGAGATTTTCATTTAATGGTCAACTTATCGATCTTAAGGTTAAAAAAGTATTACCGGAAGTGGTGAATCGCAGATTTGAAATAGAACTCGTATTTGTTGGAGACGTTCCTGAAGATATTACCATTGGTCAGACCCTACAGGTACGACTTGAACTTTCCAAAGCCCAGCAAGCGATCATGATCCCAAGAGGAAATTACTTTCAAGCTTCAGGAGGCCAATATGTCTTTGTCCTTGACGGAGAGGGTGAGGCGCATAAACGATATATAAAACTGGGCAGTCAAAACCCAAGTTATTATCAGGTTCTGGAAGGTCTTGATAAGGGTGAAAGATTTATTACTTCTTCTTATGAAGACTTTAAAAATTATCAAACAATCGTAATCAATTAAAATATAGAAAATGATCAAATTAGAAAACCTCAGCAAAGTATACAGAACGGACGAAATCGAATCAACCGCTTTAAATCAAGTTTCATTTGAGATTGAAAAAGGTGAATTCGTCTCTGTAATGGGCCCTTCAGGATGCGGTAAATCAACTTTACTCAACATCTTGGGAATGCTCGATAAACCTGAAAGTGGAAGTTATAAATTTCAAGGGACCGAAGTGAGTGGTCTCAATGAAAAAGGTCGTTCTGTCGTAAGAAAACAAAATATCGGCTTCATCTTCCAAAATTTTAATTTAATCGATGAATTGACTGTTTTCGAAAATATTGAACTTCCGTTAATCTATAATAAAATCAATGCCGCAGAGCGAAAAGAAAGGGTCAATAAACTCATAGAAAAAATTGGGATCTCTCACCGTTCGGCTCATTTTCCTCAACAATTATCAGGGGGTCAACAACAAAGAGTCGCTGTGGCAAGGGCTTTAATCACAAATCCGCCATTAATTCTCGCAGATGAGCCAACCGGTAACCTTGACAGCTCTCATGGAAATGAAGTGATGGAATTACTGTGCAATCTAAACGAAGCCGGTACCACGATTATCATGGTGACACACTCTTCTCATGATGCCAGTTATTCTCAAAGAATCATCAATCTATTGGACGGTCAAATTGTTTCTGAAAAAAGATCTAAACTGAGTCAAGCCGCTGTCTAACTATAAATCTACTAAAATGCTTAAGAATTATTTTAAAGTTGCCTTTAGAAACCTCAATAAAAATCGCGTCTATGCTTTTATCAATATTCTTGGACTAGCCTTAGGACTGACTGTCAGCATACTAGTATTCATGTTTGTAAAAGATGAAACGAGCTATGATAAACATTGGTCGGGATCAGAGCGAATTTACAGAACTGGTATTAAGGCAGACATGATGGGGCAAAAAGTTAATGCTCCGGTTTCTCCAAGTCCTATGTCCCAGGCGCTAAGAACAGAATTTAACGATGTAGAAACCGCTACAAGGGTTAATGTTGTTCATCAGGAAATTCTAATGCGTCAGGAGCAAACCAAAGTATATATTCAAAAGGGCGCTTCTGTAGATAGTACTTTCTTCAATGTTTTTGACTATGAATTTGTACATGGTGATCCGAAAACAGCCTTAAATGAACCCAATGCGATTGTGTTAACTGAAGAAACGGCAAAAAAGCTATTTGGTGATAAAAGTGCTATGGGTGGCCTGGTGAATTATGACAATCGAAGAGATTACATTGTTAAAGGAATCGTTAAAGCTCCAAAAGGACATGCCCATTTCAACTATAATATGTTCATAGCTGATAACGACATTCGAAACATTTGGATCAGCAATAATTTTTATACTTATGTAAAACTGAAACAAAATGCCGATGTTGACGCTTTCAAGGCTGAAATGAGACAAAATTTTAATAAAAAAATTGAACCAAATGTTGAAGCCTTTCTTAAAATAACCATGGAAGAATTCCTTGAAAGCGGTAATTCTTACGAATATCAGCTACAACCCGTAGAGAGCATTCATCTTTACTCTCACCAACAATGGGAAATTGAACAAAATGGCAATATCATTTATGTATATGTGTTTATTGGAATTGCGCTACTTGTTATCCTGATCGCAGGAATTAATTTTATGAACCTTTCTACCGCTCGATCAGGAAAAAGAGCTAAAGAAGTTGGCGTAAGAAAAGTTTCAGGTGCTTCCAGAAAAATGCTCATCTTTCAATTTTTAACTGAATCAATTATTCAAAGTTTTATGGCGCTGTTTCTGGCCTTTATCTTGGTAGAATTATTTTTGCCAGGCTTTAATAATGTCATGGATACTAATTTAAACCTATTCAATGATTATCTCCCACAGACAGCATTGTTTAGCCTGCTACTTGCTTTGTGCTATGGTCTGTTTGCCGGTAGTTACCCTGCTTTTTTCCTTTCAGGATTCAAACCAGTGTCCGTTTTAAAAGGTGATCTCACAAAGACCAAAGGAGGGGCTTTACTCAGAAAATCCTTAGTAGTAACCCAGTTTACAGCCTCTATCATATTAATAATTGGTATGATTATCATATTTCAACAGATTTCTTACTTACATAACAAGGATATAGGATTTGAAGGAGATCAGGTGCTTATCGTTCCGATTCAAACTGATCAAATGGTGGAAAACTTTAGAAACTATAAAGACATTTTTCTAAAAAATAGCGCAGTACAAAGTGTCTCAAGAGCCTCCTATTTTCCGGGAGACCCACCGAATCAAAATATGTATGCACTTGAAGGAAGCGAAGAACAATTGCCATTTTGGAATATGGAAGTCGATTTTGATTTCTTCAAAACCCTGGACGTAGAATTGTCGGAAGGAAGATTATTTGATATTGAAAAAGACAATGACTCCATTCCATCTTTTATACTCAACGAGACGGCTGTTAAAAATCTAAATCTCGAAAATGCAATAGGGAAGAGAATAGGTAGTTATATTAACAATAATGGGGATCTTCAATTTGGAAATATTATCGGCATCGTAAAAGACTTTCATATCGAAGGATTTGATATGCCTATCAGACCAATGATCCTAACTATCAACAATCAGGTCTGGTTTGCATCCTTTAAGATATCAGCCGATAATATGAATACAACCATTGCCTATATAGAAGATGAATGGAATAAATTGGAACCCACGCATCCTTTCAGATACACTTTTTTAGATCAAAAATTTGGGGCCATGTTTAAACAACAGGAAAATTTTGGAACCATGTTTCTCTACCTGACCATATTAGCCATCATTATTTCTGCAATGGGACTCTATGGGTTGGCTTCCTACACTGCTGAACAAAGAACCAAAGAAATTGGCGTAAGAAAGGTTTTAGGAGCCTCGGTAGGGCAAATTATGAATATGTTAAATAAGGATTTTATCAAATTGGTGTTGATCGCGAATATATTTGCCTGGCCCATTTCCTATCTGTTGGCCAAAGATTGGTTGGCTAACTTCTCCTATCAAATCGACATACCTATACTTCCTTTTGTATTTGCAACATTGATTGCCTTGATCATAGCGCTGATCACCGTCAGTACACAATCATATCTGGCGGCAAATTCAGATCCGGTTGACGCCTTGAAATATGAATAAAAATAAAGTGTAATTTATCTAAATTGTGTCTAATCTAAATAAATGGTCAAGTCTGAACTTGGCCATTTATTCTTTTTTAAACCTGAAGTCTTTTTAATCCATTTTAAGGGGTGTTTACTTCCTAAGGCATATTTCATAAAATAATAACTCAAGTTTTATGGTCATAAAATCCCGTAGTGATTCATGAATTTAATTTATCTTCACATTGGTTTTTTTGATTGATAAAATGTATAAAAATAGTCGAAAAATATGCGCTGGATAATAAAAGATAAAGTTGATGAAGATAAAGTCAATCATATCAGCAAAACCTTGGAAATTGATCAGGTTCTTGCAAGCCTTTTGGTTCAGCGGGGCATAGACAATTTTGATAAGGCCAAACATTTCTTTAGACCCAGTTTAGATGACCTGCATGACCCCTATTTAATGGCTGATATGAGAAAAGCTGTGTCCCGTATTGAACAGGCCATATTGAGAGAGGAAAAT
>NODE-450-length-14668-cov-5.41313_pt1 | contig 14668 bp, 16 predicted proteins | sample MGYA00139097_ERZ477577 | MGnify/ENA metagenome assembly ERZ477577 | reverse complement strand
CAACAATATTTTTTGTAACATACATAATCTTTCAAACCTTTTTTACTTCTCGTCTGCGTATCACCTTCTGTGTCAAAAATTGTCAAATTTGACATTGCATACAAATATGTTATCTGCTAAGAAAGCTGCCTGGAGGTATTACATGTCAAAAAAAAGCCCACCATCCCTGCCACGTCTTAAAGCAGGTTCATATCTTATTGATTCCCACTGTCATCTGGACATGAACGCCTATCAGGATGATCTTGTGGCAGTCCTAAATCGTGCATTTGATAATCAGGTCTGTGGGGTTGTAACGATCGGAACAGATCTGGCCAGTTCTCTTGTTGCTGTCGATCTTGCCCGGAAGTATTCAATGCTGAAGGTTGCCATCGGAATCCATCCGCATGACGCAAAAGAAGTTCAGGACGATGACCTCTCTAAGCTTGCTTTACTTGCAGAAAAACATAAAGATGTAGTAGTAGGTTATGGGGAGATCGGCTTGGACTATGCAAAAAAATACTCAGAGCCGGAAGTACAGCGTACAATTTTCAGACGTCAGCTTCGTCTGGCCAGAGAGCTGGGTCTACCGATAATCATCCATGACAGAGATGCCCATGAGGACTGCCTGAATATTATTGAGGAAGAGGGACCGTTTGATCAGGGTGGGATCATGCACTGTTTTTCTGCTAATCTTAATTTTGCCCGCAAAATTATAGACTGTAATTTATTGATTTCCATCCCCGGCATCGTCACCTTTAAAAATGCCAGGGAACTTCAAGAAGTTGCTGCCCAGATCCCCATTGACAAGATGCTGGTGGAAACAGACGGACCATTCCTCGCACCGGTCCCCTATCGTGGAAAAAGAAATGAACCCGTATACACTCTTTATATTGCTGAAACTATAGCAAAACTGAGAGAGACATCATTGGAAGACATTGCCGACAGGACAACGGCCAACGCCTGCCGATTATTCAATTATTCTTTTACTGAAATAAACTGAACACGCGACAACCCATGATTAAAAATAATCTCACAGCAATACAAGAGAGCATAACCCGCACCGCCCTTAATTGCGGCAGAGATCCAAACAGCATAAAATTGGTGGCGGTCTCCAAGCGATTTCCTGTTGAGGCAATCCTCGAAGCTCACGCTGCCGGTCAGATCATTTTTGGAGAAAATTATCTGCAGGAAGCTGCCGATAAAAAAGAAATTATTAAAGATCAGGCTCGATTTCATTTTATCGGACACCTGCAAAGTAACAAGGCCAGGGTTGCTGCAGAAATTTTCGACATGATCGAAACCATCGATCGGATCAAAATTGCCTCTGCGCTCAACCGTCATCTGCAGCGACTCAACAAGAAACTTGATATCCTCATCCAGGTTAACATTGGTTACGATTCAGAAAAATCAGGAGCCTTACCTGAAGAAACTGAACTATTACTGAAGGAAATCAAAATGTTGAGCAACCTCCAGCCGAAAGGACTTATGACAATGCCCCCCTATACAGAAGACCTGGGAATAACAAGGGGATTTTTCAAAGATCTCAGGCTTCTTGCTGATGAGTTGCAAACAAAGGAACTTCTGCCCGAAAAACATCTGGAACTGTCAATGGGCATGTCCAGTGATTACCAGGTAGCGATTGAGGAAGGTGCAACCTTCATCCGCATTGGAACCGCCATTTTCGGTCAACGCCCCCCGAAATAAACACGCCCCAAAGTCAAAGGAGTTTAAACAATGAAAATCACAATGATTGGAACCGGATATGTCGGACTGGTTACAGGAACCTGCTTTGCCGAGTTCGGTCATCATGTTATTTGTGTTGATAAGGTAAGCGAAAAAATTGAAAAACTAAAACAGGGAAGCATCCCGATTTACGAACCGGGACTCGAGGCACTGGTTAAAAAAAATGTTGGTAACGGACATCTCTCTTTTACAACCGATCTTGCAGAGGCGGTTGCTTCTGCCGAAGCAGTTTTTCTCGCTGTTGGAACACCAAGCAGCCGGAGGGGTGACGGTTACGCAGACCTCACCTATATATATGAGGCTACTAAAAAGGTGGCCGGTCACCTGACAGGTTACACTATCATTGTAGACAAGAGCACAGTCCCCGTCGGCACCGCCAGGCAGGTCGCCCGTATCATCAGTGAGACGAACCCGGATGCCGATTTTGACGTTGCCTCAAACCCGGAGTTTCTGCGGGAAGGTGCCGCCATAACTGATTTTATGCGGCCTGACCGAGTCGTTATCGGGGTAGAGTCTGACCGGGCAGAAACAGTATTAAGAGCCATCTATCAACCACTCTATCTACAGGAGACTCCGATTGTCAAAACTGACATCGAAACAGCTGAGTTAACGAAATATGCCGCTAATGCATTCCTTGCGACCAAAATCAGCTTTATCAATGAAATGTCGATGCTCTGTGACGAAATCGGTGCAGATGTCGTCGCGCTTGCCAGGGGTATTGGTATGGATGGCCGGATCGGTTCTAAATTCCTTCACCCGGGCCCCGGTTATGGCGGCTCCTGTTTTCCTAAAGACACCCTTGCTTTGATGAGAATTGCCCAGGAGAACGGTCAGAGCCTGAGAATTGTTGAGGCCGCTGTTGAGGCAAACTCAGCTCAGAAGGCCAAAATGGTCAAAAAAATCAGAGACATTCTGGGAGGATCAGAGGCAGGTAAAACCATCGCTGTTCTCGGCTTGACCTTCAAACCGGAAACAGATGATATGAGAGATTCACCAGCTATTACTATAATCCCGGCACTGATGGAGAAAGGGGCTAAAATCAAAGCTCATGATCCACAGGGTTCAGAAGAAGCAAAAAAGGTTCTTCCCGATGGGATCGAGTACACTGAAAATGCCTACGACGCCATTAATGATGCTGATGCGGTGATTCTCATGACAGAGTGGAACCAGTACAGAGCGCTTGATTTTGACAGATTAAAAGAAATCATGAAAAAACCTGTCTTCATTGACCTGCGGAATGTCTATGACCCAGCTTCTTTGAAAGAAAGGGGATTTACCTATATCGGGGTCGGTCGATCATAAGCGAGAAGAGACCGTAAAACAACAAAGCCTCGAATCCAATAATTACAGGAATCGAGGCTTTGTTGTTTTTGGTCGGGAGTATGTATGTCCCGGCGACTACTTATTTTTTTGAGGCTCGTTTGGCAGCTTTCAGCGGGTTAATACGAACCTTGGCAACAATAATTTCCGGCTTCTGATGAGTTGCAAAATTACAGATTCCCAGCTTCCACTTGGCCTCGGGATTCTGATAGGTCTTACAAAATTGTGTCCCGGATTCCTCAACAATTCTTTCACAGCCATCACATTTTTCAACGACCGGTTTAAAATCCCGGTTACTATACTTTAAAGCAGCTTCCTGCATAACTTCCTCCTCATCGGTAAATCAAACCTTCAATTATAAACTATGTAATTATTTATCTTTGTAAAACAAATTAATCCGAACTGTATAAAACAGTGAACATCATAATCTAACAAAATTTGCATACTTCAGCAATAACATTTTATCAGTCACAACGGATCAACAGGCTCAACACGTCCTGATTACTATAACGTAATTGATTATTTTATTTATATGTTTACAGTAACTTAAGCAATTATCTTTAAGAAAAATAAAATCTCCACCAACCTTCCTTGTATTCTACAACCTCATGGAATATAATAAGATTTGTGATATATCGTACATTCAGCGCACCTTATACGTAAGCAGCTGAAATTGACAATTTTTGAACATTGGAGATCGTTATGCCTGTCTATGTCTGGAAAGGTAAAAACACGTATGGAGAGAAACGTAAGGGTGAAGTAGAAGCACCTGATCAGGCTGCAGCATTGGCCCATGTCAAACGCATGCGTATCAGCGCTCCTGCTGTTAAAGAAAAACCCAAAGATCTATTTGAAAATATAGCTTTTTTTCAACCAAAAGTTACCGGCAAGGATATTGTTATCTTTACCCGGCAGCTTTCGACAATGATCGACGCCGGGTTGCCACTCGTTCAATGTCTTGAAATCCTCAGCAAACAACAGGAAAACTCCAGTTTCAAAAAAACACTTGCGGCAATTCAGGGAGACGTTGAGTCGGGAACCACCTTTGCCGATTCAATGCGTAAACATCCCAAGGTGTTTGACAACCTCTATTCCAATATGATCGAGGCAGGAGAAACGGGTGGTATTTTAGATACTATCCTCAGCAGGCTCGCTATTTTCATGGAAAAGTCCATGGCGCTCAAAAAGAAAGTCAAAGGCGCCATGACCTACCCTGCTATCTGTCTGGCAATCTCACTGCTGATTCTTGTTGTTATTCTGGTATTTGTTATTCCCGTCTTCGAAGAGATGTTTGCCCAGATGGATGCAACACTGCCTGTTCCGACACTGATTGTTGTTGCAATAAGTAACGCCTTCAAAGAAAATCTCATATGGATCATCCTGCCAGTCATTGCCCTTATCTATGCATTCAAAAAGGTCTACAGTACTGAAAAGGGTCGACTGCGCATAGATCAGACATTCCTGCATCTGCCGGTGGTTGGCGTGCTCATCAGAAAAGTTGCGGTCGCCAAATTTACAAGAACACTCAGCACCATGCTCCAGAGTGGTGTTCCAATCCTCGAAGCGCTCCAGGTTGTTGCCAGAACCTCAGGAAACAAGGTTATTGAGCGTGCAGTTTTCCGTGTCGCAGACTCTATTGCAGAAGGGCGCCCGATAGCAGAGCCATTGGAAGAGAGCGGCGTATTTCCTAATATGGTTGTCCAGATGATAAATGTCGGTGAGTCCGTTGGTGCACTTGATACCATGCTTGAAAAAATTGCTGATTTCTATGATGAGGAGGTGGATCAGGCGGTCTCAAACCTCACGGCAATGATAGAACCGTTCATGATGGTTTTCCTTGGAGGCATGATTGGTACACTGGTCGTCGCCATGTATTTACCTATCTTTCAGATGGCTGGAAATATCTAGGCAGACTCGGTCGATTATTGAAAAATCAAAAATAATCACCTGATACTATTGACTTTCTTTATCGTCAGTATATCATTGTAGTTGAGCGTACAGAAAAATTACTTCTTCAGGAGGAGAATATGACACTGACAAAAGCTGATCTCGTTCAACAGGTTTACAAAAACCACGAAAGTTTAACCAAGGCACAGGCAACCGATTCAGTCGAATCTTTTTTACGACTCTCAAAACAATCTCTCATCAGCGGTTCTGATCTGCTCCTGAGCGGCTTTGGTAAATTCAATGTAAAGGACAAAAACTCCCGCAGAGGAAGAAACCCTCAAACCGGTGAGGAATTAACTCTCGATGCCCGTCGGGTTGTTACCTTTAAACCATCCGGTATTCTTAGGGATAAAATCAACAGGTAGGTTTCTGGTTATCAGTTCATAGAAACAGGCCACTCTATTCTCCTGCAACGCAAAAGCTGTTTTATCACCATGAATTCATGGTGATAAAACAGCTTTGTCATTTTAATCCAATGAAATCTGACTCTTTTAGTATCATTCCCCTGGAAATACTCTTCAACTCGGATGTCGATCATTTTTCGCTTCACAAAGATCTGAGTATGAACCTTTCTGCTGATTTTCTCTCTTCAATAAAGTGCTATGGACTCTTTCATCCTCCGGTGGTTATGAGGACGAATGATGGATACCAGCTGATCTGTGGGAGAAAGAGGATTCAGGCACTGCTGGAAACCGGCAGTGACCCATCACCCCTGTGCAGGGTGGTAACTATTTCTGGACCGCCTGAACTGTTAGCAACAATTCTTGAAGATCAACGGCTGAGCGGTCCACTTTCTGTCATTATGACCGCACGCCTTCTGAAACTGACTGAAACACTGCTCCCCCGGGAATCACGAAATGCCTTTATAAAACAGATGGAAATCGGCTCCTATGCCCAGCTGCAGCGACTCTTACCACTACTCAATCTTGAGCAACCGATACGGGATGCAATTCACCGCGGAAGTATCTCAGATAACGTCGGGATGATTCTCTGTTCCTTTACACCGGAAGACCGGCTTTTTCTCTGCCATCTGTTTCTGGGGCTTTCCCTGAACAAAAATAAGCAGAAACGGTTGCTTGATATGTGTCAGATTCTCATCGCTCAAAAGGGGGGAACGTATAAAAAACTTTTTCAGAGAGATTTCAAAGATTTTCTCCCGGAAAATATACATTCCAATATACCTCAGACTGCAGGCAATCTTCTTAAATGCCTTTATGAAGCAAGCCACCCACTGAGCACCCATGCAGAGAAAGTATTTAATGATCGTAAAAATGATCTCGGGCTACCAGCCAGTTGCAGCGTATCGCACAGTCCGGCATTTGAAAAAGACAGTGTCACCCTGTCAATCGAGTTTGACAATCTCGATGAGATGGCAAGATCTGGCAAAAGATTAAAGATCAATTGAAATAGTTCAGAATCTGTATCGAAAAACACTGTTTTTCAATCAGGGTAAACAACATCACCGCTCACCATCCAGTCATTCCCATACCTTCTGGTACTCACATCCACAAGTTTAATTGCACTCTTTTTTCCACCATGAACCTCTAATCCTGTTACCAGCGGAACGCCGCGATCGCCAGCAAAAATGGGTGCATAAAAAAGATAGGCATGGTCAACCAGCCCTTCTCGCAAAAAGGAACCGTGAACAGTCGCTCCCCCCTCCACCATGACAGAGGTCATTCCTTGCTCGGCAATTACTTTCAACACCACATCCAGGTCAATCCTGTTGTCCTTATCCGGGGCAACAGGAAACACGGTGACTCCCTGGCGTGTTAAACGCTTAATTTTATCTGAATCCTCGGTTTCCAGGCAGAATATCCATGCATATCCACCATTCTCCACATCCAGCACCCGGGCAGTTTCATCTATCTGGAGCTTTGAGTCCAGAATGATACGGACAGGATCCTTTCCCTTACCTCGCGGAATTCTTGCTGTCAGCGACGGATTATCCGCCTTTACGGTACCGATTCCAACAAGGATAGCATCAAACACATCACGCAAACGATGAACCTTCCTGAAACTGTCTGGACCGGTTATCTTTCCACCCTCTCCATGGTGATAGCTCAATCTTCCGTCAAGACTCAGGCCAGCTTTAATTGTTACCCAGGGACGTGACGATACAATATATTTCAAGAATGGTTTGTTGATATCCCTGCATGCTTTTTCAAGAACACCAGAGCTAACTTCTATCCCTCTGCCGCGCAGATAATCCAAACCTGAACCGTCAACCAGTGGATTTGGGTCTCTCAAGCCAACGATCACCTTCCTGATGCCGGAATCAGCTACAGCATGACTGCAGGGACCCGTCCTCCCGCGGTGATTACATGGTTCCAAGGTTACATACATATCGGCGCCGACGGCATTTTTCCCTGCCATCTGAAGAGCATGTATTTCTGCATGCGGGGTTCCGGCCTTTTTGTGATAGCCAGTTGCGATTACCATATTATTTTTGACAATAACCGCACCCACACAAGGATTTGGCGATGTTCGACCCAGTCCCTTTTTGGCCTCTTTCAAGGCAAGCCGCATAAAATATTCTGCGTTCTTATCAGCCATATCCATTTAACGGTTAACAATCATTCGGCTTGATCCCGATCTTCAAGCAATGTTTTCAATTCTTCCATGAACTCGTTAACATCCTTGAACTGCCGATAGACAGAAGCGAAACGGACATAGGCAACCTCATCCAGTTCAGACAGGTTCTCCATTACCCACTCACCAATAACTGATGAAGGGACCTCTTTTGAGCCCATATCCTGGAGATTATGCTCAATCTCGTCAACAAACTGATCTATGGTGTCCCTGCTGATCGGGCGTTTCTCACATGCTTTCTCAAGTCCCATGGCAATTTTTTGTCGGTCCCACGGTTCCCGGCGTCCATCCTTTTTCACCAGAACAGGCATCATGACCTCGAGCCGCTCATAGGTGGTAAATCGCTGATCGCAAGCCAAGCACGAACGTCTTCGTCTGGTAATTGTAGACTCTTTATTCAGACGGGAATCAATCACTTTATTGTCCAAGTGACCACAATAAGGGCATTTCATCTCTTTCTCCCTGCTGTGAAAATATTTGAGTGTATACTGTTTATCAGAATATATTATAACAAAAGATAATCAATTCGTAACTATATGGTCATAAAACTCATCAGGTACAAAGCAAAAAGCCGCTCTTGCGTGTGTGCAAGAGCGGCTTTTTGCTTCAATATCGTATTTATATTTTTACTTACTATATTTTTCTATGCGCAACTGGTGGCGTCCCCCTGAAAATGAGGAATTGAGCCAGGTATCTACGATTGACTCCGCATGCCCTTTACCGATAACCCGGGCACCAAGACAGAGGATATTGGCATTATTATGTTCGCGGCTCATCTGTGCACTGTAGACATCATGGCAGAGCGCCGCTCGAATTTTATAATTACGGTTTGCAGCCAGCGACATACCGATACCGGTACCGCAGATAAGGATCCCAAGGGTATCTTGACTATCTAAAACTCTTTTACAGACCTGTTCGGCAAAATCAGGATAATCAACGGAGTCTGTTGAGTGGCATCCCAGATCCTCAATCTGATATCCTTCACGTTCGAGTTTCGAAACCAGATGGATCTTCAGGTCATAACCGCCATGATCTGCTCCTATCACAACTTTCATCAGTTTTCTCCGATAAGAGAATTAACCATCATAGCGTTTCATGGCAACAACAGCATTGGTACCGCCAAAACCAAATGAGTTTGAAATTGCCGCCCTTATCTCCATTTTCCGTGCGGTAAGTGGCACATAGTCAAGATCGCACTCAGGGCTCGGGTTATGAAGGTTAATGGTCGGGGGAGCAACCTGATCACGGATACTCAATGCGGTAAAAACCGATTCGATCCCTCCCGCAGCCCCAAGCATGTGTCCCGTCATTGATTTGGTAGAACTCACCGCCAGTTTATCAGCCGCTTTACCAAAAACTGTTCTAATTGCCGTCGTCTCACATCGGTCATTAAGCGGCGTGGAGGTCCCATGGGCGTTTATATAGTCGACATCCTCGGGCCCCAAACCTGCATCATCAAGTGCCATCTGCATGGAGCGGGCCGCCCCCTCACCATCCTCAGGCGGAGCGGCAATATGGTAGGCATCACTGCTGAGACCATACCCCACAATTTCTGCTATGATGTCAGCACCGCGGGCTTGTGCGTGTTCGTAGTCTTCAAGTATCAGAATTCCGGCACCTTCTGACATCACAAAGCCATCGCGATCAGCATCAAACGGCCGGGATGCCTCTGCCGGGCTGTCATTTCTGGTGGACAGTGCTTTCATCGCTGAAAAGCCGCTGATGCCAAGCGGGCACAAAACCGCTTCAGTGCCACCGGAAACCATAACATCACTTAACCCATACTTGATGTGTCGAAAGGCTTCGCCAACAGCATGCGTTCCTGCTGCACATGCTGTTGTCATCGTCAAATTTGGTCCCTTGGAGCCGATATCCATCGATATATGACCAGAAGCCATATTAGAAATTACCATTGGAATAAAAAAAGGTGTCAGTCGCCTGTACCCTTTTTCAAGTGCTATCTCGTGATTTTTGGTAATAGTCGGTAGTCCTCCCATCCCACAACCAGTGATAACCCCCACTTTTCCGCAATTGTGCTCGGTAATCTCAAGGCCACTTTCAGCAACCGCCATTCGTGTCGCCACAACAGCGTATTGAACAAACAGGTCGAGATGCTTTATTGTCTTTTTGTCGAAATAATCCGCGGCAATAAAGTCTTTTACCTCTGCTGCAATCTGGACCGTAAATTCACTGGCATCAAACCTGGTAATGCTGCCAATCCCGCTCACACCAGAACAGATATTCCCCCATGCCTTGGAAACACCTGTTCCAAGAGGAGTAACCAGACCGGTTCCTGTAACAACCACCCTGCGGTTTACCATCCGTTATCCTCCAAATTATTCTGAGAGAATGGCATGTAAAAAGGTAGACAAATTATTTAAGATTATTTACGTAATCAACTGCATTCTGTACAGTGACGATTTTTTCTGCGTCCTCATCAGGTATCTCAATATCAAATGCTTCTTCCATGGCCATAATGAGTTCAACAAGATCAAGTGAATCGGCACCGAGGTCATCAACAAATGATGCATTCGGTACAACTTTGTCTTTTTCGACACTCAACTGTTCTACAATTATATCTACCATTTCCTGATCTATTGCCATTGTGTTATCTCCTTATTTGTTTTTCTCACAATCTGATAAATAACCTGCTTTAACAGCAGTATGAATTATGACTCTCAGAGTCAACCACTTTTGAACAAATTTGTATAATTTGCAACTAATAATTTTCTGCATTGCCAGGGGCGTTATTATATCCACCTCTGCTACATATACATTCCCCCATTAACATGGATAGTCTGTCCGGTCACATAACCCGCTTCATCACTCACCAGGTACAGTACAGCACCGGCTACATCAGCTGCTGACCCAAGGGTCCCCATAGGAATTTCACCCAGCATTTTCTGCTGAACATCTTCCCCCAGGGCCTCGGTCATCTCGGTAACAATATAACCAGGAGCAACACAGTTAACGGTAATATTTCTTGAAGCAAACTCACGGGCCATCGATTTTGTCAAGCCAATCATTCCTGCTTTTGCCGCCGAATAATTTACCTGCCCACCATTACCTGAAAAGCCGACAACTGAACTGATGTTGACTATTCTTCCCTGTCTTTTTTTCATCATTCCCCTGATGACTGCCTTGCAACAATTGAAGGTGCCTTTCAGGTTGGTATCGAGAACATCATTCCATTCCGCTTCTTTCATGAGCGGCACCAGGTTGTCTCTGGTTATTCCCGCATTGTTTACCAGGATATCAACAGTACCCGAGTCTGATTTGATCTTCTTGAAAACAGCCTGAGTCGCTGAAAAATCTGCAACATCAAACTGAATAACGGCTCCTTTTCCACCAATTTCAGCAATTTGTGCGATCGTTTCCTCAGCAGCATCAGGCCGGCTGACATAGTTAACGTAAACAAAGGCACCACGCTCTGCCAGTTTGAGGCTGATGGTTCGGCCAATGCCCCTGCTTCCTCCTGTTACGACAGCTATCTTTCCATCAAGGTTCATGATCCTCGCTTCTCCTCGATTTTTGCAATTAATTTTGGGATGACCTCATTAAGATCTCCAACAATTCCAAAATCCGCGACATTGAATATCGGTGCCTCCGCATCCCGGTTTATGGCGACAATTGTTTCGGAGGACTGCATCCCGGCAACATGCTGAATAGCACCTGAAATTCCACAGGCAACGTAGAGTTTTGGTGCAACAGTCTTTCCCGTTTGCCCAACCTGGTGAGGATATGGTATCCAGCCGGCATCAACAACCGCACGCGACGCGGAAACATTTCCGCCAAGAGCTTCTGCAAGTCGCGCAATCAGTTCAAACCCTTTTTCACTATCCAGACCACGGCCACCTGAAACCAGAATATCAGATTCCTGGATATTCACATTTGACTGGGTAGCGGTAACTGACTCCAAAACCTTGATTCTGCTGGTCAGCTGCCTGGGGGTCGCCATAATATCGATGACCTGCCCCTCCCTTTGGGTATCAAAGGGACGTTCCTTCATCACTTTCGGCCGAACGGTTGCCATCTGTGGTCTGGTATGGGGACAGACAATTGTCGCCATGATGTTACCGCCAAACGCCGGCCTTGTCTGCAACAGGGCCCCATCATCTTCTCTTATCTCAAGTTTCGTGCAGTCTGCAGTCAGTCCCGCATCAACACTGGTAGCGACGCCAGGGATAAAAGATCGTCCGATTGCCGTTGCCCCGGCAAGAATGACTTCAGGTTTGTGTTCTTTAATCAGATCTGAGAGAACCTTCTCGTACATATCGTCGGTAAAGAGTTCAAGGCCCGGGTTATCGACCCGATAGACAATATCAGCACCATGACCGATCAGCGTGTCTGCACAATCTCCAGTCTTATGCCCGAGAAGAACGGCACTGAGTTGCACGCGCCTCTTGTCGGCAAGTGTCCGGCCAATCCCCAGTAACTCAGTAGAAACGGCAGCCAACCCTCCACGAGTGAACTCACAAAAAACCCAGATTCCTGACCAGCTTTCCAGATCGTCCTGGACAACTTTACCCGTGTCGTCGATAGACAGCGCCTCCACTTCACACGCTTCCACACAGGCCCCGCAGAGATTACAATTATCGCCAACCACTGCGATGTTATCAACGATCTCAATGGCGGCAAATGGGCATTGGTCTTCACATATTCCACAGCCGATACAGAGCTTTTTATCAATCTTCAGCATAGCAATTCTCCACCTTAAACGAGATAAGGTTTGAGCTTTTCAACAAGCTGTTCTACCTGTTCATCAACATCACCTGTGAATATCGCCCGTGTTCCTCTCGGTTCAGGAGGAAAGACTTTGACAACCTGGGTTGGAGACCCTGGTAGACCGATACAGGAGGGATCTGCGGCTATATCTTTTGCGCTCAATACTCGAATTTCTGCCTTCTTAGCCTTCATCTTTCCCCTCAGGGACGGAACTCTTGGCTCATTAATATCTTTGACAACCGTCATCAACAGAGGGTATCCCGACTGCAGGACGTCATAACCATCATCCATCATTCGTTCAAAAACAATGGTGCTTTCGTCTGCAGAGCAAATTTTCTGAATACAGGTTGCGTATGGAATGCCCAGACGCATCCCAAGCCCCGGCCCGACTTGAGCGGTATCACCGTCAATCGCCTGCTTGCCGCAAATAATTAAATCGTACTCCCCAATCTGGTCGACCGCTTTTGCCAGCGTATATGACGTTGCCCAGGTATCGGCGCCGGCAAAACTCCTGTCTGAGACAAGTACCGCATGGTCAGCACCGCATGAAATCGCCTGGCGCAAGACCGCTTCTGCCTGAGGCGGCCCCATACTCAAGACGGTGACTTCCCCCCCGCAACTCTCTTTTAATGATACACCAGCCTCAAGTGCGTGCTGATCAAATGGATTCATAATTGATTCAACACCTTCCCGCGCCAGTGTATTCGTCTCAGGGTCAAGGCGAACATCCTTGGCATCAGGAACCTGCTTAATACATACAATAATCTTCATGCAAAACCTGCCTTATGGAATTACAAAACAAGTGGGTCGAGGGGATAATGTCAGCATACCTGAATGATCAGCGGTTGTACTCTTTATTGAGCTCCTGGCCGATCACATTGCGCTGCACCTGATTTGTTCCTTCATAAATCTGGAGAATCTTGGCATCACGCATCATTTTCTCGGCTGGGTATTCACACATGTAACCATAACCGCCCATTACCTGAACGGCATCGGTTGTTACCTTCATTGCGGTATCGGTGGCGAACACCTTACACATTGATGACACCTTTGACATATCTTTGGGGTTCGCATCTATGTGCCGGGCTGCAGCATAGGTAAGTGCCCGGGCCGCCTCAAGTTCAGTCGCCATATTGGCAAGCATGTGCTGAACAGCCTGAAAGCCGATAATCGGTTTACCAAATTGTTCACGCTGCTTGGCATAGGTTGCTGCCATATCCAGGGCACCCTGGGCAAGGCCAACACCGAGTGCTGCAATTCCGGGCCTGCTCACGTCGAGCGTTTTCATTACAGTTATGAAACCGGTACCCCGTCTGCCAATTATCCTGTCTTTTGGTATGCGGCAATCCTTAAAAATGAGCTCTGTTGTCGATGAAGCCCGAATGCCCATTTTAATTTCTTTTGGTCCGCATGAAAATCCAGGATCACCTTCTTCAACAACAAACATCGAAGCACCACGCGCTCCTTTATGTTTGTCGGTCATTGCCACGATCGTGTAAATCTGGGCCTCACCCCCGTTTGTAATCCACTGCTTTGTACCGTTAAGCACCCACTCTTCACCGTCCAGAACAGCAGTTGTCTGAATCCCGGAAGCATCAGAACCGGCATTTGCCTCGGTGAGACCGAAAGCTGCAAATTTGCTGCCCGTGGCCACATCCGGAAGATATTTCTGCTTCATCTCTTCGGATCCGCCAATGAGAATGGGGTAAACCCCAAGAGAACTGGCAGCAAAAGCAGTTCCAACACCGATACACCCTCTACCCAGCTCCTCCAGGGCAAGAACGATATCCAGACAGCTTCCACCAAAACCACCATACGCTTCAGGGATTGGTATGGCAAACATGTCAGCCTGGCCCATTTCGTTCAGTATGGCACGTGGAAATTCATGCTTCTCATCAAGTTCAGCTCGTTGCGGAATAATTCTCTCATCAGTGATCTGTCTGGCTATATCGACGATCATCTGTTGTTCTTCTGTTAAAAAATGTTCCATAGCATATTCTCCTCTTTACCACCTCAACAGAGTCGACCCCCATGTAAATCCTCCGCCAAAAGAACAGAATAAGACAGTATCGCCTCTAGAGAGCCGGCCTGATCTGTTCGTTTCGTCAAGTGCCAGTGGAATCGATGCTGCTGAAGTATTTCCATATTTCATTACATTCAAAACCACTTTTTCACGGGGCAATTCAAGTCTTTCAATCAATTTATTGAGAATTCTGATGTTTGCCTGGTGGGGAATAATCACGTCTATGTCGTCAATAGACAGTCCGGTTTTATCAAGAAGACCAATTACTGAATCTTCCATGGCTTTAACAGCATGTTTAAAGACCTCCTTGCCTTCCATGATTATATGCGCACCCGGGTT
>NODE-449-length-14712-cov-4.80985_pt1 | contig 14712 bp, 13 predicted proteins | sample MGYA00139097_ERZ477577 | MGnify/ENA metagenome assembly ERZ477577 | reverse complement strand
ACAGATTTCCAACGAATTATTTTGAAGCCAGGGGCAAGTGATAATTATCCATTTGAAAGCGGTGGGGCGCACATCAGAGACCCATTTGTGCATACACTATCTATTCGATCAGAAATGCTATTGGATGAAAGAACATGGAGACCTTGTGTTGTTTATCTGAATGGTGAATATTGGGGTGTTTATGAAATCCGTGAAAAAGCGGATGACCATGATTTCACAGACTTTTATTTTGATCAAGATAAATTCAACCTTCAGTATTTGAAAACTTGGGGAGGAACATGGGAAGAGTATGGAGCTCCTAACGCTCAAAATGATTGGGACGCTTTAGTAAACTTCGTCAATGCTAACAGCATGGCTCCAGGCCCAAATTTCGATTATGTTCAATCTCAACTAAAATGGAAGTCACTTTGTGATTACTTTATGTTTAACTCATATGTGGTTAACCAAGATTGGTTGAACTGGAATACGGCATGGTGGAGAGGAATGGATCCACTAGGAGAAAAGAAAAAGTGGCGTTATACGCTTTGGGATATGGATGCAACATTTGGGCACTATATCAATTACACAGGTATTCCTGATCCGACAGCTAACGCAGACCCTTGTAATGCTGAAAACCTACCAAACCCTGGAGGCCAAGGTCATACAGACATTCTAGAAAAACTTATTAATGAAAATCCAGTTGTTGAGCAGTATTATGTGACGCGATATGTTGATTTAGTGAATACTACTTTTTCATGTGCATATATGAATGCATTACTTGACAGCATGGTAGCAGAAATAGCTCCAGAAATGCCAGCACACACTGCTAAATGGGGTGGGTCTGTTGCTGGTTGGCAGGCCAACGTGCAGGACATGAAGGACTTTATCGATGCTAGATGTTTAGCACTTGAGCAAGGTTTAATAGATTGCTACAGTTTAACAGGGCCATATGATGTAACCTTTGATGTGAGTCCTGTTAATTCAGGTGAGATTAAGGTGAATTCTATTATGGCGCCAATGTATCCGTGGGCAACAACCTATTATGGAGGAATACAAACATCTACAATTGCATTCCCAAATGTGGGTTACACGTTTGACCATTGGGAGTTTACGATTGGCCCAATGAACAATGCATTGACTGAAGATACGAATGGGCTTGAAATTACAGGAACGGAATACATTACTGCTTTCTTTATTCCTGAAAATCCAGATCTTGATGGAGATGGGTGTCTGAATGATGATGAAATTCTAGCAGGTACTGACCCGAACAATCCAGATACGGATGGAGACGGAGTTAACGACTGCGACGAAATTGGAGCTGACCCTAATAACCCTCTAGATAATGATGGCGCTGGACCAGACCCTATTGATGCACTTAATCCGTGTTTTCCAAACCCAAATTCACCAACGTGTGATGCGGATGGAGATGGATTGTTCGCAACAGAAGAGGTCGGAGGTTGTCTTAGTGACAACAATCCTGATAGCGATGGAGATGGATTAACAGATTACGAAGAGGTGATGGGTATTGATGACCCATCAACACCAGCTGTTCCAACAGGAGTTTCTGATCCTTGTAATATTTGTGATCCAGATGATTCGGATCCATTGTGTCAACTTGATACAGATGGAGATGGTGTTACTGATTTAGCTGAAATTGCTGGTAACACAGACCTTAATGACCCTTGTTCATTCACGCTAACTTCAATTACCCTACCAATAACTTCGGGGGCTGATTGTGACGGTGATGGATATTCAAATGATATTGAAATAGGTTCAGGTTCAAATCCTTTTGACCCGTGTGACCCTGATTCTTCAGGTGTTGATTGCTCTCTTGGAATTTACATTCCAACAGGATTTTCGCCAAACGGAGATGGTAATAACGAGACGCTTAAATTAATTGTAGGTAAGGATGTTGTGAATTATACGATTCATATCTATGATAGATGGGGTAACAGAATGATCAGAACTATGGGTAACACATCTGCTGACTTTGAGTGGGATGGTACTTTCAATGGAGAGCCATGTAACACAGGAGTTTATGCCTTTATGTTAGAAGTTGTTTACGAAGATGGATCAGGCGAACTCAAGTCAGGAAACATTACTTTAATTAGATAGGAAGATGAAGAAGGTTGTAGTTGGAATTGTTGCGATGATGATGCTTCACAATGTGCAAGCACAAGACTTTCATTTTTCTCAAACGGCTCAAACACCACTATTAATAAACCCTGCTGCCGCAGGAGTATTTGATGGTTGGGAAAGAGTAGTAGTGAATCACAGAAATCAGTGGCTAGGAGCAGGAACACAGTTTATGACTACTTCAGTTGCTGCAGACGTGAATATTGGAAAATCTAGAATGAACGACCAAGCTCATCTCGGTCTTGGCATCATGTTCTTTAATGATATTGGAGGTGATTCGAACTTCGGTAACCAAAATGGATCTTTAACAATTAGTGGGATCTTACCGATGGGTGGAACAGGTCATATTTTGTCTGCAGGAGTCCAGGGAGGCTTTGGCTCTAGAAAGGCAGACTATACACGACTAAGCTTTTATAATCAATTTGATGGTACTGGATTTGATCAGTCGCTCAACTCTGGAGAACAAAACTCAGGCGCTTCTTTTACCTACATAGACGCTTCTGCGGGAGTGTATTATGTGTTTGATGGAGGACAAAGTACATTTTCAAGAAACAATGATTTTAAACTTCAAATAGGAGTTTCGGGATATCACTTGAATGCACCAACTTTGGAGTATTCAAACGGTGTTTCTGGAGAAAAACTGAACAGAAAGTTTGTTGCCCACGCAGGTGTTGTTGCAGACATAGTAGACACGAAGTTTGCGATAGACGGTAATGTAGTTCAGTTCATGCAAAGTGGAACAGAGGAGACATCAATGTTCCAGGGAGGACACTTTGAGACAATGGCTGGATTAATGCTTCGCTACCGTTTTGAAGACGGTACAAAACTTACAGGTATGTCACACAACGCCTTTATTGGCTTTGGTCTTTACGCTCGACTTAGAGACGCAATAATACCTTCGGTTATGGTAGACTGGAGAGGCTTCCAATTTGGAGTTTCTTACGACATTACAGTTTCTGATTTGAGAAATGCTTATTCTGGAGGTTCGCTGGAGTTTTCTCTTTCTTATGTGAATCGTCATGATGCTTTATTCAAGACGAGAAAGCGAAGAATGTAAAAACTTATTTCTTAGCTAAACCCTTGAAGAATAGAAAGATTTTTCTTCTAAAAATGAACATGATTAATAGGTATGGAACTGCCATGAGGTACAAAATTCCAAAATTAATGTTCGTTCCAAATGAAGCTTCATCAAGTTCACTTCCCTGCTCAGCAAGTAGTTTACATTGAGAACAGCCCTGTCCAAACGACACGTCAGCGATAATTAGTATTGCCAAAAGAAGAATTACCTTTCCAATTAATCTCATGATGCAAAAATACGGATTTTTAAGCAATGCCGTCGAGTTAAACGTATGGCATAACTATTCTAATGTTTCGCATATATGGAATTTTACCATAAATTTGTTGGTATGAATAAAGCATTACTTTATCTCCTTGCTATTTGTTTTTTAATGGTTTCTTGTGAAGATGCAGAAACAGAAAAACCAAGCTCAAAAAGTGAAAACCTGGACAGTTTAGTTTTGGCATTTCCAGACAGTGTGCCCTTGCTGATAAAGCACGGCACAAAGATGATTGCCTCATATGATTACGAAACGGCTTTGGCAGATGCCGCAAAAGCTTTTCGTCTAGACAGTAACAACATAGCCGCACGCATGCTTTATGCTGAAGTTTTAAATAATAAGCCTGGAAAAACAGTTGCTGATGTAGCTGCGGCCCAAAGACACTACAAGATTATAGTAAATAAAGAACCTAAAAACACAAAAGCACTGGTTGGGTTGGCAGCATCGTATAGACAGCAAATGGACTTCGAGTCAACGTTTAAATATGTCAATGAAGCTTTACGTATTGATCCCAAGTGCAGAGATGCTTATGTATTAAAGGGTTCTTCCTATGTTTTTCTTAAAGACTTTAAACTAGCGAAGTCTTCTTACGAAACGGCAGTGCAACAAGACCCAAACTTCTTTGAAGCATATATAATGCTTGGTTCTATTTATCAGGGAGAAGGGGATAAGCTTTGTATAGAATACTATACAACGGCGTTACAGTTAAAACCGAACGACATGGACGCGACTTATGCCTTGGCATATGCAGAACATCTTTTTGGAAGTTTGGAAGACGCTAAGACACTATATAGAAAAATGGCAGGTGACACATCTGAATTTTACGTTGCAAGGGGTTTGTTTCATCAAGGCTACATAAAACAATTCAGTGATGAGGCAATTGACAGCGCAATATATTATTATAATAGTGCGCTTAAAACAAGTCCAATGCATGTTGAATCGTGGTATAATTTAGGACTTTGTTATTTCGACAAAAAAGAGAACACAAAGGCTTTGCAGTCGTTCAGTAAGACGTTAAAGTATGCTCGTCAACAAGGGTATAATGAAGATTTTATCGAGCAAGTTGAGGACAAAGCGAAGGAAGTAAAACTTAAATAATGAACCCAAAGTTCAGGTACCTTCAGGTAGTAGCAGAAGCACTAATTCCATTATTGGGGTTTTATTTTTGGGATTGGAGCCTTTACTTTATTCTGTTGTTTTACTTTATTGATTTGTTTGCCGACTTAATTGTTTCTCATTTTAAAACGAGTAAAATTCAACAATACAATCAGCAGGGTGAGCCCGGTTGGTTAAAGTGGGGTCTGAGCTCAGGGCTTTTATTCGTGGTTTCGCTTGTTTCTATTCATACCGCAGTTTGGTTTATTTTCCCCTCAATTGATTTTTGGAAAGAAGCAAAAGCTTTTTGGATGTACAAAGAGCTGGGCATTGAGCAGGGTTACATACTTGTTCCTTTAGTCTTTGTAATGGCCATTCAGCAATATAAAATGGAATTTGTACGGTTAAGATTGTTTGAAAAGCAGGATGTGAATGGATTGTGGTTGAGCAAAGTGAGGGCTTTCCTTGCAATGATTGGCTTTTCTGGGCTAGTGGTAGGCTTAAGTCAATTCATTATTTTACCTGAATGGGCCTATGTAATAGGTATAGTTTCTTTCGTTTCTATGTACAGCCTAACTGCTAAAAACTAATTGGAACGCTTGGCCCAACTAGGCAGTAAAGCCGAGCCAATAATTAAGTAGGGGAAGTAGGAGATGAGCCTCCATATTAATGCAAGAGTTGCAAGTAAAAAGGCTGATGTACCAAAATCGCTCAATAACTCTCCAAAAGCATACTCAGCTACACCACTACCTCCCGGTGTAGGACTCACAAGCATAAATAACCACAAGATGAGCTGTTTTCCCACAATTCTGATGTTATCTATAAAACCAAGATCTAAAAAAGCATTTAATATGGCATTGATTACTAGGTAGCGAGAAATCCAACTTCCGAAAGTAGACAGGAATACCTTTATCCAAAAGGCAATCGATTCTTTTTTGAATTCGTGAGATGCCTTTTCAATGTCTTTCCCCCACTCCTTTGCAATGAATTTCCATCTTTTTAAAAAAGGAATTTTAAAGATGAAGAGTAAAAAATTCGTAGCCATTTTTGGAAACCAAAAAAGAGTGAGGTAGAGCAGCAGACAAATAAAGAGAATAATTGAAAATCCTACCCAAAACCACCAGAAAAGGAAAATAGACTCACTCTGGTTGGATGATAGCACGTCTGTGTGGTGGACAAATAGAAAAACGAGCGGTATCATCACGACGTAGAACAAGTTGTCCATGAAGGCGGTAATGATCACAATAGCAGTAGCCTTGCCAAAAGGCACGCCTTCTCTGTTCAGAATAAACATAGCTACTGCTGCTCCTCCGACGACGCCAGGAGACAGGGCAGAAGCAAATTCCCATAACATAATAACATAAAAGCTCGCTTTCCAAGACAGGCGGTCTTTGGTTAAAAGTCGAATGCGCAGCATGTAAAAGAAATCTCTTCCTGCCGTAAAAAGAACCGCACCCAGAAGCCAAAAAACAGTTTGTTGCGACCAATTAATGTTTTTTAAAGAACTAGAAATAGTTTGGATTGTATACCCGCCATTTTCATCTTTAATGAAATCTTCAGGTAGACTATAATCGATCTTTCCATTGTGATTTCCATCAACCCAACGGTGTGTCCCTACTCCAGTGGCTTCTGTAAATTGAGTGTCAGTGAAACTGCTATAAAACATCCAGAAAGAGATAGAGAGTCCAATGCCTGCGGCGAGCATTATTTTCCATCGACTAAAAGCTTTTTGTGTTGGGTTTTCCATCTGGATTATCGAGCGGGCACTAAAGGAACGTTTATCTCCCAGTTGGCGCGGACATCAACTTCCTTAGAATAAATATCAATTTGTTCTGGCTGAATCAGGTTTTGATAATTCCCGGTGTCCCATTTTTGATTGTTATTAGCATCCTGGACAATTCTAAATGTATATTTTCCGGGCACAAGCTCTATAAGCTTTAGAGAAACGGAAGGATTCGCTACAGGAATTTGTTGAAGCATTTTTCCTTCTTTGAAAACCTGTAAAACAACTTGTTTTCCATAAGCGCTGAGATCCATATTGATTGTTCCAAACTTTCTTAAAGGCTCGAATTTCAAGCGAGCTGTATGAAATTCAGCATTTGAAATCTCTGACCTTATTGCCCCTTCTTGAAACTCAAAGATAACATCTGCCAAGCTGTCTCTGTTCAACATAAATTCGACAATATTAGCACTAAAATTAAGGGTGTAATCTTTAATTTCGGTTGAATCTTGCGGTTTAAAGAGTTTTATTAGCGTTTTATCTACAGCTGAAATAATATCGTTTGCCATGAAACGAACAGTGTCAGAAGGAGCGATTGATTTGTTTGAGCGGTAAAATTTAAGCGACATCGGAACCTCTAAACCAGAAGAGTTAATTCTTAGTGAAGTTGTGTCACTAAAGGCATCACACTTTAATATGACATCTATTGTGCTAGGTTCAAGATTTGGAATAAATGCAATGATACTATCTGCTGAAATGTGGTGATATAGATTTTGGGCAAGCGTATTGCCATTTATGTAAATCGATTCATTTACGATGTTTTCATTGGAACCAAAAACGATAGCGCTTGGGGGAATATATTTGATGGTTCTTAATCTCGGCTTAGAACGTGGTTTAAATATTTTGAAGGGAATAGAATCTATTTTGGAACTATTAATTGAAACGGTTCCATCGTTTTTAAAAGCCACAAGTTCACCCTCCGTGTATAACAAGTCTTCATTGATGTCAGAAAAAACCTCAAGCGCATAATCTCCAGCTTGCAAATAACTTAATTGTGCGAAACCGTTCGTCTCGGTTTTACTAAAACTTACAATTTCATGCGTTTCCTTATCGAATAAAGCCAAAGTGACATCAGCAACTGGCTGTTGATTAACAGCGTCCATAACAAAAGCTCCATAGCTCAAACTATCGATAACATCTCCCGTTGAGAAGACATACTGAATAATAGAGTCATTGCCCTGCGTAATATCGCGAACAGCCCCATTCAAATAGATGGAGTAGGTGGTGTTGGGCTTTAACTCTTCTTCCCATGAAAGTAGTAATGATTTACCTTTTACAGACGCATTAATTTGTGCGTGTGGTGGCACCATTATTATGTTCTGAACAGGGTTGTTCAGTTTAATAAATTCATCAAACGGCAACTCTACTTCTTTTGAGTTAAAGTTTACGGAGTTGTTGGGTGGTGTAATGTTCTTTTCTATTGGTCTAGGAGCGATTACATCCTTTTCTCCCCCAGAAATTGTTCCCACCTGAGCACAGGAGGAAATAAAGAGACATGTGATAATAATTAAAGAATAGAAACGAGCCAATCGCATAGTTCATTTAAAAATTTTGCGTCAGTATCATCAAACGAATTCAATGCAGCACTGTCGACATCAAGAACGCCAATAACGACATTATCTTTCATTAAAGGTACAACGATTTCACTTTTTGAAGAAGAACTGCAAGCGATATGTCCAGGGAATAAATCTACATCATCAACAATAACAGTTTCTTTTCTCAACCACGAGGTACCACACACCCCTTTTCCTTTCTGAATACGGGAGCAAGCAATTGGCCCTTGAAATGGCCCGAGAACGAGTTCATCTTCTTTAACTAAGTAGAAGCCAACCCAAAGGAAATCAAACGTTTGTTTAAGCGCAGCAGAAACATTTGCCAAATTTGCAATTAAGTCATTTTCTCCTGAAACCAACCCCTTGATTTGGGGAATTAATCCTGAATAAATAGTTGACTTATCTCCTGAAATATGTACGAGTTCTTCTGCCACAGTTGTGTTTTGTACAAATTTGCCCTTTTTATGTTTATTGTGCAATTTTTACTTAACTTGAATGGAGGGCGTTAATTTTGCCCTCGATTTTTTAACACTATTCAATAATTAATTATTAGCCAATGCTAGACAAAGTGCGATTAGAAAAAGTACTGTTTTTAGACATAGAAACGGTGCCCCAAACCTATGAGTTTGGTCAAATGGAAGAGAAAGGAAAAGCCTTATTTGAAGCCAAGACTAGATTTATGCAAAAGGATGACAAGACCTTTGAAGACTTATACAATGAACGTGGAGGAATCTATGCTGAGTTTGGAAAAATTGTTTGCATATCGGTTGGCTTTATTAATTCATCAGCTACAGGAAATCAAATTAGAATGAAGTCCTTCTATCATGATGATGAGGAAACATTATTGAAACAATTTAAAGGATTGTTAGAAGAGCACTACAGTTCACCATATCATCTATTGTGTGGGCACAATGCAAAAGAATTTGACTTTCCTTACATCTGTAGAAGAATGTTAATCAACGGCATTACGCTTCCAGGCATACTCAATATTGCGGGGAAAAAACCGTGGGAAATTAACCACCTGGACACAATGGAATTGTGGAAGTTTGGGGATTTTAAGGCGTACACGTCTTTAGCCCTTTTGTGTCATGTTTTTGAAATACCAACGCCAAAAGATGATATTTCAGGAGCAGATGTTGCCAGAGTTTATTTTGAAGAAAAAGATCTTGAGCGCATAAAGGTATACTGCGAAAAAGATGTCGTTGCCCTCATTCAATTGTTTTTAAGAATGAAGGGAGATAGTTTAGTGGAAGAGTCGGAAATACATTATTCTTGATGGTGAAGCAGTTTAAATGCCGCGCCTAAATAGTCGATTATGTCTGAGGCAACCATTGCTTCTTCGCCTTTATCCTTTGCTGCTAAATCTCCAGCGAAACCATGTATAAAAACACCTGTTTTGGAAGCTTGTTCGGGTGAATAGCCCTGGGCTAAAAGACTTGTAAGGATACCCGTCAAAACGTCTCCAGAACCTCCCGTTGCCATTCCTGGGTTTCCTGTCGTATTGAAATAAACGGATTTGTCAGGAAAGACAACCGCTGTATGCTTGCCCTTTAACACAATGATTACTTGTCTGTGGTGCGCATTTTCTTGCGCTGTTATAAGTTGTTCTGAACTGTCTTTTGAGGTTCCAAAAAGGCGCTCAAACTCTTTTGGATGAGGTGTGAGGATGCTGTTTTGCGGAACAGAACTCCAAAGCTTTGGGGTTTTTGAAAGTATATTTAGTGCATCTGCATCAAGAACCATCGGCTTATTTGTTGCCGCTAATAAATGCCCTAAAAAATCTATGGTAGCCAGTTGTGTATCGACCCCTGGTCCAACTCCAGAAGAACTGTACTTGTCTATTTCAAGAGATCCTGAAAGGTGTTTTTCGTGTTTACCAGAAACGACCATTGCTTCTGGAACGGCTGTCTGTATTATTTCGTAACCACACGCCGGAACAAAAACCGTTAACAACCCCACACCAGATCTCAAACAAGCATTCGAGCATAAAACGGCAGCACCCATTTTACCAAAACTGCCTGCGGCAATTAAGGCATGACCGTAATCTCCTTTGTGGGAGAAAGGGTCTCTCGTATGGATGACACTTTCAATTTCAGCTTGTTCAATTACGTTGAAAGGTGTTTTTAATCTTTCAATGTAGTCTGGATGTAAGCCAATATTTATTGTTTTCCAATTGCCAACAACGTCAGCATTCTCTTTAAAGAAAAAAGCCAATTTGGGAGCTTGGAATGTGAATGTATAATTCGCTCGGACCGCAACTGATCGATTCTCTTCGGTATTATTTTGATCGTAAAGCCCTGAAGGAAAATCGACGGAAACAACGATGCATCCCGATGCATTAATTACTTCACTAACGTCCTTCAAAAGTCCACTAAGTTTACGAGTTACCCCAGAACCCAACAAGGCATCTATAACAATCCCTTCTGACGAAAAGTTGAACTCCTCATTTGGCGATAGCATGCTAATTTGAACATTTGTCTTTTTAAGACGACTTAAATTTGTTTCAAAGTCGGGAGTGTTTTTTTCGGAAAACTGAGCGATATAGACGGAAACATCTTTGCCCGCCTGTGAAAGCAATCGAGCAATAGCGAGTCCGTCTCCACCGTTGTTACCGATACCGCAAAACACGGAATAACTTTTTTGGTTTGGAAATTGATTTTGAAGACTCTCAAAACAAGCAATACTTGCTCGTTCCATTAAATCAATGGATAAAATGGGTTCGTTCTCAATGGTATATTGATCCGCTCCACGAATTTGCTCAGATGTTAGTACTTTTCCCACCAGTTAAATTTACGGATAATAAAAAAGGCGCCCTATTAGGACGCCTTGAAAATCTTGATTCAGTTCAATTATTGAACGAACACTGTTTCCTCAGAAGTTGTTTCCTCAACAACCTTAATGATTCCCTGACCAGACTTACCGTCTCCAGTTTCTACATCAATATTTAAAACAGCAACACCTGCTTGTCCTAATTGATATACATCATCAAAGTTGAAAATAGCCTCACCAGCTGAATTAGATAATGTTGTATCAAACAACACTACGCTACTTGGCTGGTTTGTAGTAGACTGTCCGTAAAGTACGACACGAGCTCCAGGAACCGATTGGTTTGCAGCATCACGTACCATTATTTTTGCAATCGTTTCTCCCTTTTTTCTACAACCAATAAAAGCTGTCATAGATACAAGTGCAAGAAACGCAACTAAATATATTCTTTTCGTTTTCATAGTAATCATATTAATTTGGAAGGAATACCGTTTCTACCGCTGTAGTATATACTCTACTTCTTATATAGCCTAATGCTGTTTTTGTTCCCGTTTTTGCAACAATATCGAAGTAAGCAATTGTATTATCTTCTCCTGCATCATCAAAATAGGGTGCAACGTTGAAATATGCAAATCCTGAATCGTTCGTTATAACAGTATCAACGTAATTGTTTGTAGCTGGGTTTGAACTAGGATCACCAATGATCACAACTTTAGCTCCAGCAACTAATTCATTACTAGCAGAACGAACAAATATCTTTACTACAGAAGGGTTTTTATTTTTACAAGACTGTAAAAAACCGATCGACAAAACCGTTAGTGTAAGGATACTAAATATTTTAAGGGCCCTCTTCATTATTAAACCTTGTTAAATTAAGTCGTTCAAATATAGTCTAAAATTCGCATTTATTAAAACAACTTTATAGCTTAATGCTTAACTTCGTACGCTTCTATGGTTGTTTTAGTTACAGTAAAACAATTGAAACCGTCAAAAAGTTACAGCTGTATCTTCTAGACGGGATTTTTTTAGAATGGTTGGAAAGTGTGAAAGTATGAAAGAAAAGATAGCTCAAATCACAGAAGAAATTGATGCAAAGGTAGTCTCAAATGCACAGGAGCTAGAAGCGTTCCGTATCGAGTACCTTGGGTCTAAAGGAAAAATAAAAGATCTTTTTGGAGAATTAAAATCTGTTGCGAACGAGCAAAAACGTGAAATGGGGCAACTCATGAATGGGCTGCGGATTAAAGCACAAGAAAAGTTTGACCTTTCAAAAGAACAGCTAGACAGTAATGTTTCCGAGGCAAATAAATTAGATTTATCTAGGCCAGCAGAAAATGTCCCTGTTGGTTCAAGGCACCCTTTATCTCTTGTTCGTTCTGAAATAATTGACATCTTTAACAGAATCGGATTTACAGTTTCTGAAGGTCCAGAAATTGAGGATGATTGGCACAATTTTTCTGCACTTAATTTTCCGCCAGAACATCCAGCAAGAGACATGCAGGATACATTCTTTGTAGAAAAGGGAGACACACCTCAAGAAGAAATTGCGCTTAGAACACATACATCTTCCGTGCAAGTGAGAGTGATGGAGAATGAAAAACCTCCAATTAGAACAATATCACCTGGTCGGGTTTATCGTAATGAAGCGATTTCAGCAAGAGCACACTGTTTCTTCCATCAAGTCGAGGGGCTATATATAGATAAAGATGTTTCATTTGCCGATTTAAAGCAGACACTGCTCTATTTTGCTAAAGAAATGTTTGGTGAGAAAGCGCAAATTAGACTGCGACCATCGTATTTTCCTTTTACAGAACCAAGCGCAGAAGTTGATGTTTCTTGTACAATATGTAATTCGAAAGGATGTAATGTTTGTAAGTACACAGGATGGTTAGAGATTCTTGGTTGCGGTATGGTCGATCCAAATGTGCTTGAGTCTAGCAATATTGATAGTAAGGAGTTTTCAGGATTCGCTTTTGGAATGGGCGTAGAAAGAATAGCTCAATTGAAATATAGAGTGAATGACCTTCGTTTATACTCTGAAAATGATATACGCTTCTTAAAGCAATTTACTTCTGGAATGTAATGGGACTATTTTCAAAGAAAGACACAACAAGAAAACTTCCATGGGAAAGTTTAACATCGGTGGAACAACTGCGTGAGTTAATCAAAACGACAGACGAAAAGCCTATTCTATTTTTTAAGCACAGCACAAGATGTGGTGTTTCTGCAATGGCTCTAAATAGCTTTGAGTCTAATTGGTCAAGTGAAAAGGAATTGTGTGACATTTATTATTTAGACTTATTAAATCACAGAGATGTTTCCAATGAAATAGCTGTTCTAACTGGTGTTCAACATCAGTCTCCGCAAGTCATTGTTTTAAGGGGAGATGAAGTAGTTTATGATGCGTCACACTCAACAATAGACGCTAGGAAAATTGAATCTACATTGAGAAAAGCATGAAAAAACTCATTTATGCCATACTAATTATTGGCGCATCAATTACTTTGTTTTGGTTTGCTTCTGACAGAGAAGAAATTAGTGACACGGTTGAGCTTGCCACTTTCTCCTTTGATGAAAATTTACAGATAGCTGCAGATGAAGAAGTTAGCGTTGCAATTGAGGTCTTGTCAGAAGACATCTCAAAGGTCGATGTTTTCTATGATGACACACTACTACAATCCTGGAGCGCCCCAAAAGAAAACTTGTCGTTTAAATTGAATGGCAACTTAAGAGGTGTTGGAGCTAAAAGATTAGATCTAATCTCGACACACAAGGACGGGACTTCTTATACGGATAACCGCATGGTTCGTGTAGTTTCTGATATTATACCAATTAAGCTAGAAGCTGAAATTGTTAAACCTTATCCACACAACACAGAGAGCTTTACCCAAGGGCTTGAGTTTTATAAAGGAAAGCTATATGAAAGTACGGGATTACACGGCAAATCCAAAGTCTTTGAAGTGGACCCCTTAACTGGAAAGGAAAATGAAGAGGTATCTATGGCCTTGGACGCAACACATTTTGGAGAGGGAATTACCATTTTAAACGATGTCATCTATCAAATTACATGGCAAAATCAGAAATGTATTACGTATGATTTAAATGACAAGATAGTACCAAGAGGAGAGTTTAGCTATAAAGGCGAAGGATGGGGCCTATGTAATGATGGGAAATCAATCATTATGTCTAACGGAACGGAACGCCTAGCTTTTAGAAACCCAGAAACATTTTTAGTTGAGCGAACGATTGAAGTTTACAATAATTTTGGCCCTATTATAGCCTTAAATGAACTGGAATTCATTGATGGGATGATATATGCCAATGTTTGGATGCAGGAAAAAATAATGGTAATAGACCCTGCAACAGGCAAAGTACTTCAAGAAATTGATGCCGCTGAGCTAAGAGCTAAAGGCCAAGGCCCAGATCAAGAGGTCATGAATGGAATAGCGTATAACCCAGAAACTCAAAAAACATATGTAACGGGTAAAAATTGGGCTGCTCTATTCGAAGTAAACTTCGTAAATAAGGCAATCCAATAAAAACACCTTAGTTAATAAGGTACCTTAAAGAAAGTCCAGCTCCATTTCCAAACCCATTCCAGGAAAAGAGAAACATAGGTCTGTAATCTAGTCCAACATGTAAAGGAACACCAAGGTCAGAAAAATCATATTCTAAGCCCAGTTGTCCTCCAAGTCCAATATAGATACCATCATTGTCATTGTAATATTGCTCATTGTAAAAAGTTAATTGAGCCCCAGGTCCAGCATACAAATTCAAACCTTCCACAAGGTTCCAAACCCAATGATAGCAGCCCGTGAAGGATACAACACTATAAGCATAGCCATTACCCCAGCCTTTACCATTGTTCCAATTTCTTCGAGAAAACCAACCTAAATCTAATTCAAGTCGATTCATATCATTAAAGCCTAATTGGTATGAAATTTCTGGCCCAAATCCACTATAACTGCCAGAACCTCCGCGCAAACCAATTGCGTGTTTATGAACTTGTGCACTTAGTGTGCAGCTGACGAAAAGAAATAAAACAAGAATGCCTTTTTTCATTTTT
>NODE-448-length-14727-cov-8.98998_pt1 | contig 14727 bp, 12 predicted proteins | sample MGYA00139097_ERZ477577 | MGnify/ENA metagenome assembly ERZ477577 | reverse complement strand
CCTGTAATGTGACCAATCACCTTACCAGGGCGAACATCCAGACCATACACTTCAAATTCCGGATCAATAGCCAAATGCACGTTATCATATTGTAGATATTTAAGAACAGGCTTAATGGCTTCTATGGGGGTCATCTTGCCCAGTTGTGAATCTATGATGACAGCAAAGCTATTGTCCTTCGCTGCCTTAGTATACTTCATTATTTTTTCATCTGATAAAGGGATAAGATAATCTTTATCCCGGCCTGGATCAGCCGCTGCTAGACCGTATATTAAATGGAATGCGGGGGTTACATTTTCATCCCCTATAATTTTTGCATATTCAGCAGCTTGTTCTTTTATTTTCGGCATAAGCTCTTCAATGGTAAATTGACCGAGTATGCCTGGTGAGGCGACGCCAGGCCGGCCATAGTAATCGACCATAAGTTTGGTACCGGCAGGAAGTTGTTCCCGGGCTGATGAATAGTTTGAAAATGAACACAGTGTAATAAGAAGTAGGAAGACAATGATTTTTTTCATAAATTTTTCCTGTTTTAAGAGATTGAAACTGCTCAAAGATATCCGTCAATTTCTTTATCTGTGTTTGAAACCAGGAACGCTTAAGGGTACCTTGCAAAATTAGGATTTTGGTTCAAAATCAAGGCGCGTTTGAAAATTTTGCCGTAGGCATACAATTGATATTTCTTTACATCACTAACTGGAGTTACACCAGCGAGGGCTCCGTGTGGGCGCTCAGTGTTGTATTCGACGAGCCAGGCATTGATAGCTCGTCTTGATTCCCGGACTGAATAGAACACTACCCTTCGTTTAAAAGTCCTTTTAAAATTGGAATTTTGTTGTTCCTCAGATATTTGCTTGATGGTGTGAGATTGACCACAATGACGTTATCTCGTTTCTTGTGCCGTCGAAACCGACTTTACAGCACACAATAAAGACACGACGTTCCACACGAACGTTTTTTTTGACCTAAAGTGATGGTTTCGTTGCAACTATTACGTCTTGATATGAAAAACGCTTCTCTCCAATTGCCCAACTTCCATACAAGATGGGTTCATCGATCACAAGTCCAGCCTCTTCATAGAAGCTCCTGATAAGTGACTCGGATACTGCAATTGCATGCTCAGGTGTTCGCTTGTGTGTAGATAAAAAATCTCCAAAATCGTAGCAAAAGTCCTGAGATGCGCGTTTAGAGGCAATCTGTGATTTAACGAAATTGTTAATTAGGTAATAGGTGATAAAGCACTTTCCATGCAGATTCATAACTCGTGAAATTTCATTCAAGTAGGCTCTGATTTCGTTAGGTCGCATATGACTAAAAACAGAAGTGAGATAGACTACATCATAAGTATTATCCTCAAAAGGTAGCCGGTAAGTCGAAGCTGATTGGCCGTCTTCTTTCTTGGCATATGGGTTTGACACATCCGCATGATGAAATCTAAAATTCGGGAAATGTGGTGTGATCTCTTTCCTGCACCATTCGACAGCTTTTTCTACAATTTCAACCCCATCGTAACGACCCGGCAAGCAAATTAAATCTGTCAATGCCACAGCCACCCTCCCGTAGCCGCAGCCTATCTCAAGAACAATAGAGTTTGCAGTTAAACCGGTTTTTTTAATCAAATGGTGTTTGAACGCCTTGCCAATATTCTCAAAGCTCCCACCCCCAATGAGCAGTGCAGCCATGGCAGGAGGAGTCATCGGGTTTCTTGTACCGGTGGCAGATTGATATATGTCGATGCAAGAATATATCACCGTTTTTCCGATACGTTTTACAGGTGGTGGAAGGATCTTTAGCAGGGCTCTCATTTTATTTTTTCAGTCCAACCAATCTGACAAGTTATTATTGGTCTCAAGAACAAATATTTCAGATTATAGTGGGCGATTGATCGCCACAAATCAAGTCGGCTGCCGTTACTCAACTCATTTAGCGTAATTAATTGATGTTTATACTTTCGCTCCATTTTTTCTGTTCTTTTAATGTGACAGTACATACATATTACGAAACTACCTATCATATTGTTTAGAGGTAGGGCCTTATTGACATTTCTCATCTTCCTTCATCGCTTCACTCTAAACTGCAATCTCAAAACGACGGTGGTTCGTAAACATGCTCTGGCACCCTTACCTAAAAGTTCACTTGGGTGCGGGACATGATTATGTCAGCCTCGCTTTCGTAGATGAGAAGATCGGCACGGTCTTCGACCACGACATTAACATAGTTAATCATAAATCGAATCTTGTGACGCAGGTACCAGTTTAACCCGAGGGTAATATTTTGTTCCTCGCCACCTAAAATGTATGTGTCATTTAAATCGACCTCTGATATTCGAAGTGCGAGTTCCCAGGCACCCCAGCCACTTTGCCTGAGGTTAAATTCCTCATGTGGTGTTATGCCCGTAAACACACCTGTTGACGCACGATATTTTCGCGCTTCACCGGTTAAAACCCAACTACCTTGCAGATACCAGCCTTTGAAGGTGAACGTTTCTGCAGAATCGACAAAATCATGGAAATACTCTCCTTGGATAGACACTGGACCATTCATCCAGGCGGCCTCGAGACAGACCAGGTTCTGACCCTGATCATATAGCAGTGGCGTGGAGACAAGCCGATCATCTGTAAGACGGGATTCCGGTCGTGTTCTGAACTGAGTTGTGGGGTTTTCCACGTTATCGTCTCGAAAACGATGGAGGTATGACAAACCGAGATGGACCAGTTTCTTTCCATCACTTTCATATAGAGGCACACCTGTAATGCAACTAACCAGATCTGAGCCGTTGGCTTCGGACAATTGATCCTGGGCTTCCCCCACATAGCTGTAGGATCCAGTGTTGAGAAAATATCCTCCGGCCCAGGTCGCCCGCTTCCCCAGCCATGTCCCCTTTGCAGAGACACCGATGTTCCTGAAGGGTGCCAGCGCTCTAATTGGCAGGGCAGACTCCATAAAGGTCAGGTAGGTGCTGCTGGTAAGCATATCGAGGGAGAAAGGTTCTTTCATGTTACCGAAGGTAAAGTGGGGCAGAATTGAGCCTTTGGTGAAACGGATCCAGTTATCTTCCCTCTGTGTCTCTCACATTGGCAAAATCAACCTCAAGCTTGAATTCGGCGGCATCAAAGATATGTCCAAAAAACGAAGCACTAAGACTGCGAAAATCGCTATGGGACCCATAGAAATCCGGGAAAGCCAGCTGTAATTCATTATCGGCATTGATATATCCTATGTCATAGTTAATCTTGCCACCGATCTTGAGATCAAAATGATGCTGAGGACCATTCAGTTTAATGCCCTCCTGCCACTCAATGTTATCGGCTATTTTCGTATTTCTGATCTCTTCAGCGGCAAAGGTTGTTGATAGGCTTACAAAGCTATTGAAAAAGGTAACTAAGGCTAGAATCCTTTTCATGCTCCCTATATCGTCTCTAAAAAAATTTGCGGCCGCTGTGCAGTGCTTGTAAACGCTTTGTGCTTATGAAGAATCATCATCAACGTTCTGATAATCATTTGCTTTTTATCTATGATGGGCGTAAAAAGAATTCCTTCACCCAGCGATTCCCCGTTTTTTGATATTGAACAATTTTCCTCCTCAAAGCCGCAGCTGGTTCATCGTTTAAATAATCATGAAGGGAATTCAAGATAAATGTGTGGACCTAACCATTTGATAAAAAATACACTTCTGAACCTGTCTTCGACATGGAGTAAGATCATCATCGAGGTTTTAACAAAACAGCGTCTTGCAGTTTGTTTATTCCACCCTCAAAATGTCCCAGGATTTCGAAATGCTCATTCCAGCTTTGTTGTACCTGATCGGTGGTCTGAATCGCCGTCTGGTAGAAGTCAGGCAGGCCATCGAGTTTCCATTTGCCAGTGACACCTGAGAGATACAAGAATCCATTCTCTATAAGTTTTCCTCTCTTTTGTTCCTCCAGGTTGATATGGCGGACATACGTGGTTCCGTTCACCGTTAGCATTATCAGCCCTCCTGGTCGAATGAGTCGATCAAGCTCTTTCAGCCAAAGTGTCTGGAGTTCTCTGTCAAGATGGGTAAACACAGAGATACCGTAGATAAAGTCAAAACTGTTATCTGCCAAAGGAGAAGGCGGATGTGTTGGCGTCAATTTCCAGTTGACACCGTTGATGTGGGTCTCGCACCACGCTATCAGTTCCTGGTTGATATCTATCCCGGTAAATTGTTTCCCGTCTTCTTCTGCAAGAAAATAGCGGATTATCCGGGCACTGCCGCAACCAAAATCCAGTATATCGTTAAAAGAAGACCACTCACCGCCAACACGCTCAACGCAGTTTCTTATATTGTTTGCAACCTGTCTGCCTACGTTGAGAAATGTTTTCTGGCTCAAATCGCCATGGACCCTGAAACGAAGTTCAGCAGGTGGAATTGGGATACCAGCGAAATCAACGGGATGATCGCCCTCTATCTTATCGACCTTCCGAATTTTTCTTTTGAAGTCCTGATATCTTATATATGCCGCGAATTGCCCCAGCAATGGGGTGTTCTTAATGAAATTTTTAATCATCGGAATAAAATTCTGCTATTGCGTTGTAAGTAAAAAGTCAAAGAATGGGGTGTATCGATGTCTACGAGATTCTTCTGCATTACCTACATTGTCTTATTCTAGGGTAAAATCATACCCAACGGATGCGCTTAATGACGATATCTGGCTTAAATGTCACTATGAATCGGTCAACATCCTTTCCTTCTGGTCGTGCTCTGTTAATAGCCGATAAAGCGCTCCACTCTCTCTTCTATGATGATATCGGGCTTAAAAGTCTCTAGCAAAAGCTCAACATCATTCTGATCGTAAGCTTTGAAAAGATATACAACTTCCTTAAAACTCTCTGAAAGGTAGGGTTCAACGGCAACGAAGAACGAATCAAAGAAGACAACCGCTTTTAGTTTTCCCTGCGGGCAGCTTGTTCTATAATTTCGATCTGTACGACCGGAGTATGTGTTCTGGGGTTGAACGTCGAGCGGCTTCTTTACTGCACATGAATGAGATAATATAACATTGCTATAAGACTCTGCAAAAACCTCATAATCCAGGAGCATGTTGGTCAGATCTCCGCAGTTTTTTGTGCTGCTGTCGCATCTTCTGGTGATTGTTTTAGTGAAAGTAAAATCTTTTTTGAATTGAAGACCTGGAAACAGGGCTTCGATTTTTTCAGCAACTACGGTGTATCCGAGGTAAGCGCCATAAGGTGTCCAATGTGAATCACTCTTGAAAAACAGTGCTTCTGCATCTTTATGTTTAAGGAGAATTGGGGTGAGATCCACCAGTGCAGATTTTTCCTTGGCTGAGAGCTTGTTCTTGATTTGCGTAAATCTGCTGGGCCCTTTATGGCTGCGCAGTGCTTCTCCAATAAACTCGCTGTATATGGTCTGCTTATTTGGAGGCACAATCAACAGGTATTGAACTCCTTGCTGAACCAGCCACTTTTGTTTGTTGTTATATGACAGAACCCATTTATTCAGGCTGTTATCACTCAACAGATTTCTACCGGTAAAGTCCTCTAAAAGACGGTTATCGGTATTGAAATACCAATTATCCGCCCCTTTAAGCACCTTGACACTGTCTTGACTATCCGGAAAACGTTTTCTGAGTTCTCTCTGGTAACGATAGATCATCCATTCGCGATAGCCAAAATGGTCATTGAGATAGCTATCGAGGTCTTGAAAGAAATTCTGAACCTGGGTCACATTTTCTGGAATCTGTGGGGAGGCCGCCAGGGGCCGTTTTTCCGCGTAAGAAAAAACGGCCTTGTCTCCTAATGCCATCTTCAGGCCAGGCGTAATAATGAGTACGAAAAATATCGCTATCAGAGTGCGCTGAAAAAAACTATTTAGCCCTTCAATACTCATGGCATCTAGAATCTGAAATATATGAAAGGGTTATAGACACCGGCTGCAAGACTGATGCAGGTGAAATAGAACAGGCCAATGGAAATTGACAATTGGGAAACATGAAAACCAAGATCAAAAACGTATTGCCCTGGTCCAGTTATTCGCTCAACCATTTTTTTTCTGAAATTACTGATCATCGGATAGAGTGGCATTGCGATGAGAATTCCCAGAAAAATTTCCAGCTGAAGCTTACTTGTAAGATAAAATATGATCGGCTGTGCGGATGTTATTTCGCCGTGCATACCCAGCATGACGGCGAGGTAGTGGCTCGCAGCTGACAGTGTTTCGCAGCGGAAGAGAACAAAACCAAATATGACAATCGACAAGCAGATCAGGATTTGAAGTGGTACCCAGAGTTTTTGCTGAATTTTCCCTATCCTGGTGTGCTCAATTAAAACAAAAATACCATGGTACAAGCCCCATACCACAAAATTCCAGTTGGCCCCATGCCAGAGCCCACAGAGGAAAAAGACAAAGATAAGATTTAATTGAGTCCGGGCGTAACCTCGTCGGTTGCCGCCCAGCGGAATGTATACATAGTCGCGCAGCCAATGTGAAAGTGAGATATGCCACCTTCGCCAGTATTCGCTGATTGATCTCGATATATAGGGATAATTGAAGTTCTCAAGGAAATGAAAACCAAACATCCTTCCCAGACCAATCGCCATGTCAGAGTATCCTGAAAAATCGTAATATATCTGCAGGGTATAGCAGATTGCCCCGAGCCATGCCAGCGGAGCTGTCAATTCTGTTTCCGGCATTGCAAATATCTGATCAGCAACGACGGCCAGAGGATTGGCCAGCAGTACTTTTTTACTCAGGCCAAAGAGAAAGCGCTGGATTCCCTCAGCCAGACCTTTGGTCGTAACCACGCGGTCTACCAGCTCCTCTGCAATATTGTGATAACGGACGATTGGACCGGCAATGAGTTGCGGAAACAAAGAGATATAGAGTCCCAGCGTTATGAAGTTTTCTTGAGGGGTAATTTTCTCTCGGTAGACATCAATGATGTAAGAAAGTGCCTGAAAAGTAAAAAATGAGATACCGATGGGCAAATGGACCGGGGCCAGATTTATTAGAGGGAGTTGAAGAGAACCAAGAAGCAGATTGATGTTGTCGGTAACGAAATGGGCGTATTTAAAAAACGCCAGAATAGAAAGATTGAGGACAACGCTTAGAATAAAGAAAAATCTACCGCGAAAAGAAGATCGAAATGCATAAATGAGCCGGCCGGCGCAGTAGTTCATGGAGATAGACAGGAGCATAAGCGATACATATACCCCCTCTCCCCATGCATAAAAGAGCAGGCTGGCAGCCAAGAGGAATATGTTGCGCCACCTTTTTCCGACAAGCCAATACAGAAAACAGACCGAAGGCAGAAAATAAAACAAGAAGGTGATCGATGAAAAGACCATGAAATATTTTAGCTGACGTTGTCCTCGGAAGAGTCGAAATTGGACATGATTGAGGACGGTATTGTACGGTGCCAACCGTGACCGCGATGCATTTCCCGGACAGTGTATTCACTTTGGTCCCAGCTGAGACCGTTGAGACCGTCTGGTGAGCCTGGGCCATTTGCTGAGTTACGGTTGAATGCTGCGGCGCTGCTGCTGCCCTTAAGGTTAGATTGGAGCATTCGATGAAACATTAACTGGGAATTGTCCTTGTACAGACAAAAATCTTCAGGTAACATCCGCCAACCCTGCGTCTTGTCTAAAAAATTAAGCTCAAAAAGTAAAAAGGACGAGATTTAACAGTAAAGCCTGTCGTCTACTCAAGGGTAACCAATAAACTTTATTTTATAACACAGTTTCAGTTTCCCAGTCATTGAATTATTCAAATTCCTCACAATCAAGATACAGGCCTGATGTTGATGGCTTAAGGGCATTGGCGGTATTATCTGTCTTTCTTTTTCATCTCCGGCCTGATTTCCTGCCTGGGGGGTTTCTCGGCGTTGATGTGTTCTTTGTGATCTCCGGATACCTGATTACCGGGATCATCTTACGGGAAAGCCATCGTAAAACATTTTCGTTCGCTCATTTCTATGCCCGGCGTGTTAAACGCATCTTTCCCGCCTTATTTGTTGTTCTGCTGCTTTCATCACTTATTGCAACGTTTCTGCTCACGCCTGAGACGTATGTCAATTATATGAAGTCGGCGCGCTATGCCTCTGCACAGCTGTCAAATTTGTTTTTCATGCAAAACGTCGATTATTTCGAAGAAGGATTCTCCGGACAGCCTCTTCTGCATACCTGGTCTCTGGGGGTGGAAGAACAATTCTATCTTGTCTGGCCGCTGTTGATCTACCTCTGTTTCCGGTTTGCGCATCCATTGCTTGCTTCAGGCGTCACCTCTGCTCAGGCACCTGAGAATGTGCAGGACAGCGCCCATGCACTGTTTGAGGTGGATAACGTTAGTGATGGACGGCCTCATGCGGGCAACATGGCAATGGGCTTAGTCCTGATCCTGCTTTTTCTTGCTTCCTATGCCTTATGCTTCGTTACTGCCGAGACCAACGCCAATTTTGCTTTCTATATGTTCTTTACCAGGGCTTTTGAGTTCTGTATCGGAGGGTGGCTGGCGCTTGGAATAACCCCTCAACCGCTCAAAAAGATTTCCCACAACCTGGCTGGTATTGTTGGTCTTACTTTAATGGTAGTAAGTTTTCTTGTGGTCCAGCAAGAGTTTGTCGCGGGATCGTTCCTGAGATATGGGACCCTCATTGCATGCCTTGGCACCGCGCTGATCATCTACTCAAGCGCCAGCAAAAGCATCGTTAATAAAGCACTGGCTAAATGGCTGCCCGTATCAATCGGAAAAATATCTTACTCACTCTACCTCTACCACTGGCCTATCATTATATTCTGGAAGCAATACAATGATGTGGACAGGCTCAGTTTGAGTGCCTCTTTGATCATCATAGCGATATCATTTGGCCTCTCAATCCTGAGCTACAAATTTGTCGAGCAACCCGCCCGAAAATCTTCATTGCCAGATCGAATGGTTTTATCAATAGCACTGGCAGCCATTATTGTGTTCGCCGTTTCTTTCAGGATTCTTGAAGACCAGGAAGTTGCTTCCTGGAGAATTTCTCAGTACGGCAATTCGCAGATCAGTGAACCAGACTTTTCAGCGGAGTGCCCGCGACGATTTGAGAATGGCGCCGGGGTGTTTGACTGTTTCCCCGAAAAGATCGCCTCCCGACCAGTGATAGCCTTGGTAGGCGACAGCCATTCCGGCCATTACTTCTGCTCGATCTATCAATGGGCCGAGCGGAATGGATATGTCTTCAAGTATATTGGGGTTCCCGGCTGCCCAATGCTTCTAGGTGGCGCTTCCATCAAAAGCTGGATCAACGAAGAGAATACGAAACAGTGCGAAAGTGGACTTCGGGCCTTTGAGAAGGGGATTGTCGAGGACCCGAACGTGGAACTGGTCCTGATTGCCCAGCGCTTCGATCTTTTGTACGATGGTAAAGGCTATCTTAATTCAAGCCGACAGATCCTGTTCAAAGCTGATGATGGAGAAATCATAGAAGATCACACTCAATATTATCGGGAGCAACTGCTTAATACAGTCGAGACGCTGAGAGATAAGAGCAAGGAGGTCATGCTGCTCGGGCAAGTGCCGCTCTTTAGAAGCTTAGAGGCATGCAATTGGCAGCCACGTATAAAAGAACTCTTCTCAAAAGAACGGGTCTGTTCATTTGATAGAGATTTTATTGACACATGGCAGCAACCGAGTCTTTCGTTTATCAAGGAATTTGCAGCAGAATATCAAGTGATGTACTTCGACCCGTTCCCATACCTCGACCAGCCGCTGAAGAACAATTTCAATATCTACAAGAACGTTGATCATCTCAACGATGCGGGGTGCCTTTACCTTGCTCCGTATATCTTTGAGGCGTTGGATGGGTTCTTCACCGACCGGAAAAATACTGAGAAGTAGCGTGGGATTCAAAGCCTCTATAAGTAAATTATCTATAAATCCCAATAGTTTCCGTCTGTATTAGTTAGCCGCCATCTTTTAATGGTGCCCCTCCACGCTGCCTTTGCCGCCCAACCGGTCCCGATTCATGGCCTCGATTTAAGGCCGAGTTTCAACTCAGGATAAACCTGTCAGTTCAGCCAAGCTGCTCTAATATCTTGCCTGAGATAAAACGGTATCCAAACTCATTTGGATGGCCCCTATCAAGATAATGTTGAGGCATTTTTTCTAAGAAGTCATCGTATAACCTGATGAATAGACAATGGTCGCGGCTTTGCGAAATGTTTTCCAGGATCCTGTTGTATCGCTTAATTGCTGGATTTCTGAAGGTTTCTTGGCAAGGAATTATTTTCGGTAACACGACCTTTTTACCTCTACACCGCTCGACCATGACGGAAACATTTTGTCGATATTCCTGTTCAGACACGACATTTAACTCTCCCAGGAGTTCATTCAAACCAATCTTCCTGCATGTTTTCTTATATTTTTTGACAATACTTCGAATCTGTTTTCGCAGAAAATTGTCTGGGTAATAGAGAACATTCGGAGAATATTTAAATGTTGTATACGCATCCTTCAGACCGAATTGAATGAAGATACAATCGAACTCGTCACTATCACTATCTTTCAGAATGGCAATTCCTTCCCTGGTGCTGAACATGGCTCTCCCGCAATTTTTCACAGGAACATTCAAGGCCAGACCCACTCGCTCGGGATAACTGTTTCCCCGACAATGCTTTTCGCCTAATGTTATGCAATCGCCAACTGCCAGGATACCTTATACTTTTGTCTTGTCGCAATTAATGGTTAAAAGAACTGCCGGAAGCGTTTGGACACATCTGGGTGATACGTTTGAAAAAAAAATAAAAAGTCATTACGGTTACTTGTTTACTACGGTGGAATTTTTGTGATCAATTTTCTTAAAATACCTTCGTAGTATGTAATAAGGAATGTAGTTTACGGTAACTTCCGGGCACCGGGAACGAGCGTAGTTAAATGCTACCTGATCACGTCTCGACCACTTTATCACCTGATCAAACCACCTCTCCATCAAATTAACAACCTGCGGGTCTCCTTTCTGACGAATAATCAGGCCTCCTGCCACGTGGGGGTGATCATCAACAAATCCCTGCTGGTTAACGTAATACTCATACTGACCTCGCAAAATATTCTCATCGTCCTTCCCAAGGGTGATGCATGCCTCAAATTCCTGCGCAAGTGAATGGTGGAAGGGGTGCAGCAGCATGGACAGAGCATTCTCCTTGACCATGGTATGAGCTAGAAAACAATCCAGATTACCACGAATCCGAAAACTGGCATCAACATAGACACTTAAGTCATATGAGCTGTCAACTAAGTGATTATTGATCTTATAATGACGGGACAGTCTTCCGGGATCAAGGTTAAGAGGATTTTCGAGTATATGTATCTCCCATGTATCGCTCGTTGTTTCCAGGTTGTCTGTAAAACAAATGTAATCCCACCCAGACAGTTTTTTCGGTACTTCGTTAAGCCGGTCATAGTTACCCACAAGCACGGTGTATATGAGCTTCTTTTTAGCGTAAACTTTTTCTAAAGGAAGCAACTTTACCAACGCTGGTCGCAAGAAGATATATTTTAGATTATATCTGACAATCGAACACCATAAATCAAATTGACTACCGTTTCTCAACTCATTGAGCCTGACTAAATGATATTTATAATTTCGAGCCATGGGTTCGCATCGTATTGATTGCTAAAATGATGAGAAAATTTCGACATCGTTTTCTTTTCATCATCGACAACTAGACCAAGTTAGTGCAAATGACGTTCCACAAGGACAGTCTGTTCTAAGACCCACTTTAACCAGTGATACCAAAAAATCTTGGCTTGCATATATGATTTGCGGCATTGAGAAAATGAGGAACACTAGCCTCAAACTATTGAGGGTAGCTGAGGTGAAGTCCTGAAATTTATAATTTTAGTCCAAGATCTATTAAGGTACATGAGGTCAGTCCTAAAACGATTCATGAACACTGATCTTTACTCTTAATTCGTCCGAATTTAAAGGTTTAAACCCCCGCCTTTAGGCGGGTAGTTTTAAGCTAGCGGTTTGTCTATACTGCTTGGCATGGAATACAGACAAGGTAGTCATACCAAGTACAAAATTGAATATCATTTTGTTTGAGCAACGAAATATCGCTACCAGGTGTTGCAAGGCGATCTTGCCTAACGTTTAAGAGAGCTTGTCCGGTAAACTGGACTTTCAGTCCTATCTTTAAAACCTACCTACTTCAGTAGGTGGTCGTTTAGTTACTGGAATTTAATGCCGTTAGATATTAGGCATTCTGTGCTCTATCCCCTGAGCTACGGGGGCAATGTGGCAGAAACAGAGACCATCTGAGGGAGCAGATGATCGGCACCAGACTTATAGCATCAGCACTGGCCGGTGTCAAATCCTGTTTGCCTGAACAGAATAGCCGCCTTAGTGCAAGGCTACAACGACTCTCCATCTTGCAGAATCGGACTGCTGAAGGCTTCTGTCAATGGACACCATCTTTTACGAAGTTAGCGGACACCAAGTTTTACGATTTATGTCTTTTTAATTTACGCCCGGCTGGAGGGAGCCCGTAGGGCGACCGGAGGCCGGGCGAGTTCCCTAATGTTTCAAGCTCCTCTCGAGATCACGGAGCCGATACGAACGCCCCTTGATGTTGAACACATGGCAACGATGCAGCAGGCGGTCCAGCAAGGCTGTCGTCATGACCTCGTCACCAGCCATCACCTCTGCCCAGTCCTTTACAGATTTATTGGTCGTGATCACAATGCTGCCACGCTGGTATCGATAGCTGACCAGTCGAAAGAACAGCGCCGCATCCTGCCGGGGCAACGTCTGGAAGCCTACCTCATCGATGATCAGCAAAGCCACCTTGAGGTACTTCTTGCTTTTTAGCCGTCGCGGGGGGATCTCTGCGTCCTGCTTCAGGCTGTGCAACAGGTCATCGAGTCGATAGTATGCAACTGAGAAACCGTTTTCCACAGCCTTTACTCCCAGTGCTACTGCCAGGTGCGTTTTACCGATTCCCGGCGGGCCTTGGAACAGCACTGTCTCGTGTGCCCTGATCCACGAACAAGTGGCAAGGGTTTCGATACGGTTTTTCTCAATCCCCGGCTGAAACGTGAACTCGAAGTTGCCCAGCGTCATGTCCTGCGGTAACCCCGACAAACGCAGAGAGGTCCCAATACGACGCTCTTCTCGACGATCTCCTTCGAGCTTCAGTAAATCATCAAGAAAGACATGTGGAGCCTGGTTGTGCTTCACTGCTTGATGCAGCAGCTGTTCGAGCTGCTCGGCACCATGGCACAGGCCAAGGGTTTCCAGGCGCGTCCTGGTTACATCCAGATCCACTCGCGGTGGCGCTTGTTTACTCATCGGGCCACCTCCATCAAGCTCTCGTAGAGATCAAGTGGCCGATGCTCAACGGGCATCGAGATCAGTTCCTGCAGTTTGTTGCCCATACGCCCCAACGGTGCAGGTGGGATAACACGATCGGTGGCCTCTCCGGCGTAACAACTCGGATCAATCAGCAAACGTTCTCGGCTATGACGTGGATAGTGGCGCTGCAGGCTACCGTCGGCCCAGATCTGCACCGTATCAGCGCAGCCGCGAACTTCCACACGCTGACCAGCATACTGAAACGGAACGCTATAGCTGCGACCTTCAAAGTTCACCATGCAATCCTTGCCGACCGGTCGCGATACGACAACGTCAAACGGCTGCGGGTAACGATCAACCTCTCGGAGAAAGCTGAGCTCATCCTCCCAGCTTTCGACTATCGTTTTGCCGGTCGCCGGACAGATCGCCTGTTCCGACCATCTCTTGATTCGCTTATCCGTCCAGTGCTGCAGCTCTTCTACTCCGTCAAAGTGGTGACGGACTGGGTTGATGCGCAGGCGTGAGAGGTGTACCTTCGCTTCAACCTTTCCCTTGGCTTGCGGAGATCTCGGCTGGCAGGCGTCGATGTGGAAACCCACTGTCTGCGCATAGCTCCGGTAAACCTGATTGATCTCACCCCAGGACCCGGCACCGTGGCAAATTGCCGTCTTTACGTTGTCGACGCGGTTCACCGCCGCTACTCCACCTAACCTCGCGTACGCCTCGTTATGGCTTTCCAGCCAGCTCAATTGGTCCTTGCTGCTTCGCCAGATCACCGCCATCATCCGGCTATGGCTCAAGCACATGATAAAGGCACTCAGCGCCTCATAGTCGCCGCCAACAGCTACACGTGGATATTCCGCCCAATCGGTCTGGCTTTGCGCTCCAGCCGGTGTTTCCACGCGACGATAGGTCCTCATGCGAGGACGTGGATAATGCCGTCGTATATAACGCAAAACCGATTTGTACGAGCCACTATAACCGTGTTCAGTTTCCAAGTGCTCATGCAGTTCCTGCACGTTCACCGGGCGTTCATTTCCCGAGAAAGATTCAACCCAGTGACTGATCACCTCGGAATATGCTTCTGCCTTTTGAGTCTTGTTTTGCCGTCCGTCAATTGCCTTTTCTGCCTGGCGTTTCAAGTGATACCGGACAGTTCCTTCGCTTACTCCCAGGGTGGCGGCTATTTCTGTCCTTTTCATGTTTTTCCCGCCTAATACACGCAATGCCACAATTTCCTCCTTTGACAGTCGACACGGCATTGAGGGCTCCCTCCTGTAAAATTTTCTCTACTTTTTTACAGGTCTTTTTACTGCCGTTCGACCATCTGGTCAAAATCGTAAAACTACGTGTCCCCTAAGATCTATTTTAGGCTGTCTCATGACAAGGAGTACGCCCGGTCGTATGC
>NODE-447-length-14739-cov-6.16644_pt1 | contig 14739 bp, 13 predicted proteins | sample MGYA00139097_ERZ477577 | MGnify/ENA metagenome assembly ERZ477577 | reverse complement strand
TACAAGTTGATATGCCGTCAGATAATTAACGGGTATGACAGCGGCTTTTTCAAAACCAAGTGACTCGGGAATAGGAAATACAGCATATTCCGGAACGCAGACCTTGTCTGAATAACCATTGAAACGTGTTAAAGCGAGAACAGCATCGCCTACTTTCCATGAATCGACACCTTGACCCACGGATTCAATTACACCTGACACTTCATACCCGACAACACAGGGAGGTTTAGGGGCATCCGGATACAAACCCTTTCTTGCGAGAATATCGGCGAAGTTGATGCCAGTAGCCTTAACCTTGATTAGCACTTCTCCTGAAGATGGTGTCGGGTCAGGTTTTTCGTGTATTTTCAATACGTCAGTATTACCATGTTGAGTGATTACGATTTGCTGCATAAAAGGCCACCACAATCTTTATATCGATTCGTCAAGCGTTACCCATGATTTAGCTTTCACCGGTCCACCCGTTCCTTCAATTCCTTTCCCGGTTTAAAAAATGGAAGCTTCTTTGGCGCAATTTTTACCTGCTCGCCGGTCTTTGGATTGCGTCCAGTGTAGTCCCCATATTCCTTCACGAAAATCGAGCAGAGGCCACGGATTTCGACACGCTCACCATTTGCCAATGCGTCGGACATCGCATTAAAAAAGATGTTCACTACCGATTCGGCCTCCGTCTTAGAAAGGCCGCTATCGTCTTTTAGGGCCTGGATCAGTTCGAGCTTGTTCATGCGTTCGGCGCTCCTGACTATCTTACTCTTGGGAATGGTAGGGTGGAGATTTTTGTGAAGAATAAACGCTGAAGAGTAAATCTGTCAATGATTAAAGTTATTTATCCATGATGATGCGGAAAATGCGCTCTTTATCGCCCACAGATTCATTAAAGCTGTTTTAGCCAGCACATACATGCAATTTGATGCGGTCAATTAAGGCAGGGACAAACCACATTATGTAGTGATTGTTTGTTTTTACTATATATTACAATGATATAGCAGCTATCAAAGGTTTGCAGAATCGTGAAGAATGGTTTTGCTATCTGTTATCCTGTGTCGAGATCTATTTGCAGAAAACGCCTTTGCCGTTATTCCCGGATGGATTGGTTTGTGTGCAGCTTAAAATAAACTTGACTGATCTTTCACTGTTACAAGGCTTTTTAATAATTTATCTTCAACAATTTTTTCCTTTTCGCGGTTGATGGGATATGACACTCCAAAAGAGGCTTTAACTGTTCCGTCCCCATTCAAGATTGGAACAGACATCGTTTTCAAGCCTCTTCCGGCAGTCCGATTTAGACCGTTGCTGGATGCGCGGAGACGACAACAATTGCTGGCTATTTGCTGCCATGGGGTTAACGATCCAAAAGCATCAACTTCAAGCATTCAAGCAAAGTCGATCTACCTGGAATATCAAAGAACTGGTAATGGGATAAACTCCCCGACTCCTGAAATATCTAGTTCCAAATTTTTCTTCTGGACTCTAATAATTTTGCATTCCTTTTCTTTTTGCCGGACAAAAGTATTCCATACACACTGATAAATACAATTACGAGAGTTACAACTTGATAGTTTTTTATAGACTCATGTAAAAATATTATTGCCAAAACAACTGTTACTGCTGGCCATGGCGTTATAATTGAACTTGCTACAGAGACATCAACATGCTTGACAGCATAAAACCAGATTATAAGTTCAAGATAGTAAACAAACCCCATAGCCATCGCATACATTTGAAAACTATGATTCCTCACTAAGTCGGCCACTATATTTAGGTCATTTGTTGATGCTGATATTAAAAAGATCACTATTGCTGAGACTAACACTCTGAAAAAAGTTACTTGAGCTGGTGTGATTGGGGTTTTGTCTAACACTTCTTTGATTATAACATGTGCCACGCTCCATATGAACGGAACGCTTAAAGCAAAGATAAACCAATATGACAGTCCCTTAATTTGCCAAGTCCCATTAGTACCGAGATGATATAAGCCAACTATTAACAAAAATGTGAATAGTAATTCTGCCTTGCTTTTTTTTCTTTTGAGAAATATCGTTTCCCATAATATCGCAAAAAGAGGGTAAGCCTGGATAGCAATCGAAGCACTGACAGTTCCTGCCTTTTCCATCGAAAGCACATATAAAAAAGTTGAGATACCAAACATTCCACCAGTTGCAAGTATTATTAAAACAGTTTTTTTCTTTAGCCCACTAGACAAGTTGGCACTAAAAATCCCACGATTCGAAGACTTATATTCAATAAGTAATACTGGTGTTGAGAATATAAGTTGCCAGATAGACAAATAGAGTGCAAAGTTCAACGCACTTATTTCCATAGGCCTACTATTTGAAATAACAGGCATTATCCCAAGGAGCAGTAATGAAACAAATGATAGGGTAACCCCCGCTTTAATATTGCTTTTTACCATGATAACTGTTGACTAATTTTAACATATCATTGATATTCAATTGACATCTCATTTATGTCCAGTATGGGAATGTTATATAGACGTCTTGTTAACATTCTTAATCGGGGAGAAATTAGCCAATGGCATTCAAACATTGAATTTGTTGGTTTACTCTTAGAACAAAAAGCAGGACTACAGATACATTGAGATAAGATCCAGTTTAGTCAAGTTACAGATACTATCATCCGGTGCTGTCAGGTAAAGCAAATCTTGCTTTACACTATCGTCAAGCCGTCTTCGTCTTTTTATATGATATTTGCTTGTCTGAATGAATTCTTGATTCATTCAATCATAATCAATTTTGAGGGTGTAGAGTGGGTCTTCATGTAGCATCCAATATCTATCCTGCAATTTCTGTGTAACTGAGCCGGGTGTGCCGGAACTGATCTCTCGCCCATCAATTTTTGTAACCGGCATGATGCCTCCAGCGGTACTGGTGACAAACACTTCATCGGCAGTATGGACCTCGTCAGTTGAAAGACTGCACTGCATGACTTCGTAACCATACTCGGTCGATATCTCAATCGCAGTCCTGCGCGTGATACCTTCGAGCACGCCATGCACTGGTGTAGTGATTGTGCTGCCCTTTACCGCGAAAATATTAAAGCCGGGACCTTCGACAAGGTTTCCTCGTGTATCAACGACAACGGTAGTTTCACCTCCGCGATCATAGGCTTCAAACAGGCCCATAACCATGTCGAGCCAGTGATAGTTCTTCACGGTAGGATCAACTGATTCTGGAGGTATTCGTTGTGAATGGCTGACAATGAGGTGCAATCCTTCTTTCTGTTTTTCGGGATTCGCGATCCAGACAAACGGAATTGCGAAGGCATATAAATGATTTGTACATTCGCGTGGATCGCGTGATCCTGGTTTTGGTAATCCTCTTGTGCATATCATTTCGACATAGGCTTCGCGTAGGCCACTCGCTCTGACGCAGTCGATCAGGATGGACTTCAAATCACTGGGGTTGTGTGGAATAGACATTCGCAGTTTTTCCATACCGGAAAAGAACCGCTCAATGTGATCATGGAGTCTAAAAAACTTTCCCTTCCAGACATGTGCGACATCGTAGGTCGCATCCGAATGGAGGAACCCCCAGTCAAGGATCGAGATTTTCGCTTCGGCAATGGGTACAAATTGTCCATCGATGTAGGCAGCACCGTTTGAAAAATCCTGCATATTTATCCTCCTTAAATATTCGATACATCGTGTCACAATAAAGAGATATTAAGTATAAGGAGAATGTCAAATGCGCAAGATACCATGGGGCGATTCCTTAAACTCTCGGTTTAGGGAAGCCGATAGTGCTATTCCCAATACTTTTCGGGTATCGGCAGGATCGATAATGCCATCGTCCCACAGTTCCGATGTGGAGTGGTAAGCGCCACTTTTTTCAAAGTAATCTTGTTTAATTCCCTCAGATATTTGCTGCACTTCTTCATCCGACAATTTTTTTTCTTGACGTTCCAGAGATCTAATACGTAATTGGGAAAGGGTCTTAGCGGCCTGTTCCATCCCCATGACAGAAATTTGGGAATTCGGCCATGAGAATAAAAACCGTGGATCAAAAGCACGACCACACATGGCATAATTACCTGCACCGAAACTACCATTCGTCATCAAGGTTAGTTTAGGCACATCTAAATTTGATTGAACCATCAACATTTTTGCGCCGTTTTTCGTAATCCCTCCATGCTCGTACTCTTTCCCCACCATGAATCCAGTTATATTTTGCAAAAATATTATCGGCACACGGTCGCGATTGCATATTTGCATGAATTGAGTGCATTTATTGGCACTGTCGGAAAACAGGACGCCATTGTTGCCTATGATCCCTACTTTCCACCCGTAAAGATAGGCAAATCCGCAAATGGCTGTAGTACCGTATTGGGGCTTAAACTCATGAAAACGGCTGGCATCCACAATCCTTGCGACTACCTCAAGCATATTGAACTGCTTTTTAATGTCATCCGGGATAATACCATATAACTCTTGGGGGTCGTAGTAGGGTTCTATTGGCTGACGATATTCAACCTCTGCCTTTTTGGGTCGGGAGAATGTACCAACGATTTCACGCACCAATGCAATACCTTCCTGCTCGTTATCAGCAGCGTAATCTGCTGTCCCGCTGATGGTGCTGTGTACATCAGCACCGCCCAGTTCATCGGCGGACACATCTTCTCCGGTAGCGGCTTTCACAAGGGGCGGTCCTCCCAAAAATACACCGCCAGCGCCGCGCACCATGATGGAATAATCGCACAGGGTAGGTACATAGGCACCGCCAGCGGTGCTGTGGCCAAGCACCAGTGCGACTTGTTTGATTCCTTTAGCGCTCAATATGCATTGATTGCGAAAGAGACGACCAGCCATATGCCTGTCAGCGAAAAGGTCGGATTGAAATGGTAAAAATGCTCCGGCCGCATCTACGAGATGAACCATTGGCAAATGATTCTCGACGGCGATGTCGGTGGTGCGGACCATTTTTTTTACGGTTAGCGGGAACCAAGCCCCTCCTTTAATTGAGCTATCACTGGCCATTACCAATACCTCACGTCCGTTCACGATGCCGATTCCGGACACGAGACCTGCACTGGGGACTTTGCCGTCATAACTCTGGTTTGCCGCTAACGTGGAAAGCTCAAGAAAGGGTGTGCCTTTATCCAGTAGAAGGTCGATACGTTCATGTACCAGCAATTTGTTTTGCTTTCTCAGGCGTTCCACATCCCTATCAGGTCGTTCGTGACGCGCCTTTCGCTGACACTCGTGCAGCGTTGCCACAAGGTGACGATTATGCCGTTCGTAAGATCGGTAGGTTGGTGACAGGGGATCGATGGCGGATTTAATACGGCGCATAATACTATTCCTCCTGCGGGCTCAAGGTCACCAGGATAGCGCCCTTTTCGAAAGGTTCACCCGGTTCAAAATGAATCTTACCCACTTTGCCATTTATAGGAGCCTGGATTGCTGTCAGAATTTTCATGCTCTCGATGGTCATCATGGACTGACCCTTGAGGATGGGCTCACCTTCAGCCACATGAATGTCAACAACCACACCGGGCATGGGGGCTCTCGCCTTGTTGCTGCCTCCTTTTACCGATAAACCGGCCTGCTCGACCGGATTTACAATTCTCAATTCAAACGTTTGCCCAAATGCCCGGATATATGCCATTTCCCCTTTAACTTTTATATTTACCCTGGTGTGTCGTTCACCCAGTTGTATGATGTGATCGCCTGAACCTGTGGCAGTCAATACGGCGGTCTGGGGCGCGTCATCATTGACCTGAACCAGATGTCTGGAGGAACGTCCGTAAACGGTGATGTCGTCATATTTATCCAACAGCTCAATGCGACGATGCATGTCAATTCCTCCAATTCCCAATGCTGGCGTATGGCTCCATCGCATCGAATTCAGGGTTCATAAACTCGCGACTAGTAAGCGCAGCAGCAGCCAGCAGCAGGTTTCGTTGCTCCTTTGTCAATGCCGTAGGGTTCAGATCGTCTTTGTATTTAGTGATAAAGCCGGTATGGATCTGACCGGCAGCAAAAGCAGGATGGGAGATAATCCTGGCGAGGAAATCAACGTTGGTGGTGATGCCCAGTATCAGGGTGTCGGTAATTGCCTTGCAGGCTCGCTCGATGGCTTCATTTCGAGTTTTACCGTGAATGATCAATTTGGCCAGCATTGGATCGAAAGCTGACGTCACTTTCATTCCTTCGATAAACCCATCATCCACCCTCACATTGCTACCGACCGGTATGGAATAAGAGAGCAACTGCCCGGTAGTGGGCAAAAAATCATTCTGCGGGTCTTCGGCATAAATTCGCAATTCAATGGCATGCCCGCTCGTTTGGACTTGATTCTGATTGAAAGGCAAGGGTTCGCCCTGTGCCACGCGGATCTGCATTTCAACCAGATCGATACCCGTCACCATTTCAGTTACCGGATGTTCCACCTGGATCCGGGTATTCATTTCCAGAAAGAAGAAGTCACCGTCAGGCGCCAAAAGGAATTCAACGGTACCCGCATTGTGATAACCTGCTCGGATAGCGATTTCGACGGCCTTGGTGCAGATGCGCTCACGCAAATCGGCTTCCAACCGTGGTGCAGGGCTTTCTTCGATAATCTTTTGAAATCGTCTTTGTATGGAGCATTCCCGCTCACCCAGGTGAACAACATTGCCGAACTCATCGGCCAGCACCTGCACCTCGATATGGCGTGGTTTCTCCTCATAGCGTTCTGCATATACCGTGTCATCTCCGAAGGCACGCAGGGCAGCCGTCTTGGCAATTTGGATTGCCGGTTCGAGATCGACAAGATCCCGCACAATCTGCATTCCCTTTCCACCCCCGCCAGCAGCCGCTTTGATCAGCAGCGGAAAGCCAATTTTTCTGGCTTGTTCGGCAAAATGATCACCAGTGCTCACCTCAGCCACCGAGGGCGCCAGAGGAAAATTGTTGTTCATACAAAAAGAACGCGCCTTGACCTTGTTTCCCATCAATTCGAGGTTTTCCGGAGAAGGACCGATAAATTTAATTCCCTCGTGCTCCAGCCGTCTGGCGAATTCGGGGTTTTCCGCCAGAAAACCGAATCCGGGATGAACGGCATCGGCATCGGTTGCTTTGCAAGCGGCGATGATCTGATCCATGTCCAAATAGGCGGCTACAGGCGTGGGGCCATCTATTTCCACAATCTCGGACGCCCCTTTAACAGCAGGCGAACCCGCATCTGCCGCGTGGTAGACGATCACCGAAGCAATGCCCATGTGATCCAGCGTTCGCAAAATCCTGCTGGCGATCTCTCCACGATTGGCGACCATCACTTTCTTGATCTTATTCATGAATCATCCATTTTATGAAACGAAGGTTGGCAATGATTTTTATTAAAAATTTTCAACGCGGCACCCTTTCTCCCGGTGCTGGTGGATCCTGCGGAATGCCGGCAAATGCCTGTGCCATCGCAAGCCATTGTTTTACATGATCCCCCTCGCATTGAAGACAAGTATCCGCTATGTTACGCCTTTGTGTCACCACAAGACAGAATTCTTCCGCGCTGCCGCGAACAATCTCCGATGCATCCGGTTCACCCCACACCCAGGGTTCCCCTGACGGCCCGGTCAGTTCCACACGGGGCTTGATCGAGGGGGGAGACAGGCTCCTGATTTTAAAACTCCAGGAAAACGTGGTAACCCCGATATGGGCAACATGGCGCAGCCGATCGGTATTTTTTCTTTTCAGTCGGAGGGTGTCACAGACATCCTGGGTATGTGCCCATGTCTCCATGAGACGTGCGGTAGCAAAAGACCGAGCACTCATATCCGGTCCATACCAGATTATACGATCCTTGGCGTTCATCTGTCTCAGTCTTTTCAATAAGTCCGCTCGCGTCTTTCGCCAGAGGGATATCAGCTCATCAGGATGCGCTGTTCCCAATAATGGGTTGGTCTTAGGCGGCCAATCCCCATCTGATAACAGAATTTGCATTACTTGTTGGGCACAATGATTAAAACGCTCGGGATTTTCAATGGCAAGCAGCGCCTCACGGTCGAAAAAAGCAATATGAGCGACCTGGTCAAAAATGGTCCATTGGTAAAATGGGGTTTGAAGATACCATTTTCCACTATTCAAATCGGAGACTGCGTCATCAAGCTCTTGATACTGCGCTTCCAGGTCTGTACAGATCTTTTCCATAAGGACAGGCAATCCAATACTTTTTCGTTAAAACCACTAAGACAAAAGCCGTTTCAACATCGTTGTGCTGAAGTCGGCCCATTTTTTCAATTAACCCATCTGAAACAGTTACAACGCTTTGAGTTTGTTTTTGAGGATTTTTCCGGTTTTGGTCATGGGCATCTCTTCGAGGAATTGAATGGCCCGAGGATAAGCATGCGCCTCGAGTTTTCCCTTAACATGGTTACGAATGCTTTCCTCCAGTAACTCGTCAGGTGTGAATCCCGCTTTGGGAACAATAAAGGCCTTGACGATCTGCCCTCTTACCGGGTCCGGCACGCCCAGCACACAGACCAGGGCCACGGCCTCATGTTTCATGAGACATTCTTCGATCTCTCCCGGACCAATGCGGTAGCCACCGCTTTCGATTAGATCGTCGGCTCTGCCGGTAAACCAGAAGTAACCGTTCTCATCCTTCCGACCGAGGTCTCCGGTTTTCATCCACTGACCTGAAAATTTTTCAGCGGTTCCTTCCGGGTTGTTCCAATAATTAAGGAACATAACCGGGTCAGGTCGCCTTACACAGATCTCTCCCACTTCATTGGTGGCAGCGCTCTCACCCGCAGGATTGAGGATTTCCACATGATGTCCGGGAACTGCCTTTCCGATTGCTCCCTGAACAATAGGCATCACCTGGCAACAAAAACCGATCACTAAATCGCACTCGGTTTGGCCATATTGCTCATTGAGGTCCACGCCTAGCTCCTGCCTGCTCCACTGGTATAACTCCGCTCCCAGGGTTTCACCACCGGCGGTGACCGAGCGTAGATGGATCTTGTACCGATCTTTAACATTCTTTACGCTGTTCATCATGATTCTCAGGACCGTGGGCACGACCATAAGATTGCGCACCGCATATTTTTCCATCATGTAGAATGCTTTTTCAGGATCGAATTTGGGAGGTCTGAAGGCCAGCACAGGCACACCGTGGTGCAAGGTGGGGAACAGCGCATCATAGGATCCTCCGATATACGCCCAATCCAATGGCGTATACATCAGGTCCCCATCTTGAGGAAAGAGGTTGTGGTAAAATTCAAACCCCGGCATGATTCCAAGAAGCAGCCGATGGGCATGCAGCGTCCCTTTTGGCTGTCCGGTGGTGCCTGAGGTGTATATGATCAAGGCCGGATCATCGGGCCGGGTGATAACAGGATCGAAATCGTCCTTTCCATCCGACACACTTTCCCAGAAATCAATTATTCCCTCGCCTGCGTCATCTCCAACGACCAGGATCAGCTTCAAGTCAGGTAGCCGATCTCGAATCTCCATGATTTTTGTCAAATTTTCGCTGTTCGTGATCACCACCTTGGCAGCACTGTCCTGAAGCCGATACTCAATGGCCATGGGCCCAAATAGCGTCAACAAGGGCAAGGCGATACAACCAAGCTTATACACGGCAATGTGGGAAATCAGCGTTTCCGGACATTGTGGGAGTAAAATCCCTATACGGTCGCCTTTTTCGGTTCCATTGGCCCTCAAGGCGTTCGCCAACTTGTTTGACAGGGCCTTGAGGTCCTGAAAAGAAAACCGTTGCTCTTTCTCATCCGGGCCGACGTATATAAGGGCCAATCGCTTACTGCCGTTGGCCCATTTATCGCAGACGTCCACACCGATATTGTAGGTTTCAGGGAGATTCCACCTGAAATTTTGGCAGACCTCATCGTATGTTTGGCCTTTAAGCATCGATATCTCCTCATCGGGATCTTTATTCAACTTTTCCCGCTTGCATGGTTTTCAATTTTTTTTCCACCAGGGCCTGCTGCTCATTTGAATTGATGCAGGTCAGCAGATGAGATGCCTCCAGTTCCAATATCTGCTCGAAACTTGCATTGAGGCCCTGGTCGATGGCAATGCGCGATAATTTAATCGCCAATGGCGAACGCTGGTTTATGGACCGACACATCTCCATCGCCTGATCAAGGAGCGCCTCGGTAGCCACCACCTGGTTCACCAGCCCGATATCAAGCGCTTCCCGGGCGTCCACGAATCGGCCGGTAAGAATCAACTCTTTGGCTTTTCCAAGACCAACGATTTGAGTGATCAGTTTGGTTCCAGCCGTAGTAACCGTGAGTCCTACGCCAGTTTCTGGGAAACCAAGCGTGGCATCTTCGGCAGCAATCCGTATGTCACAGCTCAATGCGAACTCCAGACCACCGCCGACAGCATATCCATTAATTGCAGCAATCAAGGGTTTACCCAGTCCGAGGATAACCCGCTGAACATCCTGCAACGCATCCACTTCTATCGTCCACTGTTTAAAAGTTTTACCCGACGATGTCTCCTTAAGATCTTCACCCGCGCAAAATGCTCTGCCGGCTCCGGTCAATATCACCGATTGAACGTCGGGATCTTTCTGAGCGTTTTGCAAATGGTGGATAAAGCCTTTCAAGAGGGCTTCATTGATGGCATTGAGGCGGTGTGGTCGATTAAATGTGATGATCCCCACATTTTCTCTTTTTTTATAAGTTACGGCATTTTCTTTCAATGAACGATTCCTTTCTATTTTCGCCTATTTTAAGAAAATATTTACCAAAACCAATGCAAATTCTGGAATATACGTCACTGCCAGGATTACGGGCACCGCTCCGAAAATCATAAAATATGATGCCGGTTTCACATATTCATTCAACGGTATATTTCCGCCTATCAAACCTGCCAGATACAGCATGGGCGCACAAGGAGGAGTAATGTTTCCCAAGGATAAGTTGGTGACGGATATGGCTGCAAAATGAATCGGATCAATTCCTACCGACGTTGCAATGGGAAGCAAAATGGCAGCGGACAGAATGTTTCCGGATATATCGTCTACCAGCATGCCCATCAATAGGAGGATGACGTTTAGCATCAGCAGAACCAACCACTTGTTGGTCGTAAAACTAAAAATGAATTCCGTAAGCTGCTGCGGAACCTGATAGGTCACCATGATTCTGCTCACCATCAGTATGAAAAACAGCAGGATCATCACCACACCGGATGTAACCATGGAGTTTTTGATATTGTTCGTCATCCCTTTGAGGGTCATCTTCTTGTATATGAAAAAGCCTACAAGCACCGCATAAAGCGCTGACATTCCGGCCGCCTCGGTAGGAGTAAAAACACCACCGTAGATCCCCCCCAGGACAAGAACCGGCATAAAGAGCGCGAATCCAGCATGCCGGGTGGAACGCCCAATCTCTCCTATCGCTTGAGGGAGGGGGATCTTCGGGGCGACCTTTAATGATTTCATGCGCCGACTCATAACCAGGTTGATTATGCAATAGGCCGTCATCATTAAAATACCCGGTATCAGCGTGCTTAAGAATGCGGCAAGAATTGATATCTGAGCCGTCATGGCAAAAACAATCATGGGAATGCTCGGTGGAATGAGCAAAGCAAGCATGGAAGAGGCGGCCACCAGACCGGTGGAATAGCCACGTGAGTACCCCTGATCTACCATTTCCGGTATCATCACCGAGCCGATGGCAGCAATAGCAGCGGAGGCCGATCCTGAGATGGCGCCGAAGATTGTACACGACACCACACACACCATTCCCAGTCCCCCCTTGATCCGTCCCAGAAAAGACATGGTAAACGCGATGAGGCGCCTGGATATATCGGCATCTCGCATCAGTCCGCCAGCCATGATGAAAAGAGGAAGTGCAAGCAGTGTATAGGATTCCAGATTGCGAAAGGCTGCAGGTATGGCAAACCGTGGGTCAAGCCCGGTGATCGCCAGAATGATAAATCCACCCAAACCGAATGAAAAACCCACCGGGACTCCCAATAGCATGATCACAACGACCAGAGCCATTACGGCGACGACAACTGTCATGATGTACCTCCCGGAGTGGGCTTCAGTCCGTTAATGGCTGCGCTTGAATATTTGATCACATTGACAATACTATAGATGGTCATAAAGAAAGCGCCGAAGAGCATGCTGCCAACACTGTATATTCGCGGCCACCACAAACCAGTGGTCCTTTCTCCGGTTCCGTATAGCCATATGCTGTATGTGGCGGAGTGATACAGAAACAGAAAACAGACAAGAAGGCTTAGAATCCAAGCAATAGCCTTAATTATCGACCTGGAACGATCTGTTGAAAAAATCCGCCCAGCCACGTCGCCTTGTACATGGGAGTCCCACTTCGTTCCAAAAATTGCACCAAGAAAGTATACCCACACGGCAATCAATCTTGAGAGTTCTTCCAAACCGAAAAGTGGGACCTTAAAAATATAGCGCAGGATAACCTGCAATACGACTGTCAGTGCAACCATTACACCGCCGATAATTATCAGTGCAGAAGCACCCTTATCTAAAAAAGTGTCGGTGGTAGTAAGAAATCGCTTAATCGTCTTCAATGACATGATGGGTTCCAATCTTTATCCGAAAGTGAGGGTCGGTATTCCCCGACCCTCTGGATTTAAACCCTAAAAGCAGATTACCCATTTTCCTCGCTGGTATCCATTATTCCGGAATTTTGGTAGCGTGCGCCTTTACTTTATCCATTAACACAGACCCTAAAAGTTCTTCCTGGATGACCGGCCACGCTTTGGCGCGAACCATTTTTGCACCCGTTTGCCACTCCTGATCATTCACCTCATATACCTTGACACCCGCATCAATCAGTTTTTGCTTGAAATCATCTTCATCTTTTTCAGCGGCAAGCGCCTGGTCACTCATGACCTTGTCTGCGGCACTGCTAAGTATTGCCTTGTCTTCATCGGAAAGTGAGTCCCAGAGTTTTTTGTTCATCGTTAAAAACCAGTACTCGAAGCAGTCACGGGTCGCCACCCAGTAGGAAAGCGCATCGCGCATGACATAAGCCTCAACGGCTGGGCAGGCGGAGCGAGCATCGACGATGCCGGTCTGAAGCGCGGTAAATGTCTCAGAGTAGGCGATAGGCGTTGAGATGAAACCCAACGTGGGGATATAGACTTCAAAAATTCGGATGGGCGGCACCCGCATCTTTATACCTGAATAGTCTTCGGGAACCTTGGCAACCTTCTTAACGCGTTTGGTATAGGCCATTCCATCCCAGGCATTCAAATAGATGCCCAACACTTTGAGGCCGATCTGGGAATAGAGATCATCAAAAATGGGGGTAAGCCACCCCTTGGAACCGATTGCAGCACGTGCTTCGTCCCAAGTGGAGAAGAGATAAGGCATGAACATCAGGTTGGTTCTTGGATCATAAGAAGTCGAACCGGCGTTGAGCCCGATCTCCAGCGTGCCCATCCGATTGGCTTCGATTTGCTCCATCCAGTCGCCTAAAGCGCCCGATGGAAAGTAGGTCAGATTGATCTTGCCTCCGGATTTTTCACCGACAATTTCGGCAAACTGCTTACACCGGGCTGAAGCAGGATGGTCTTCGGCAATACCCTGGCTAATTTTCCATTTGTAGGATTTACACTGGGCTTCGCTTGCCATAAAGGACAAGGCGAATAAACATACCAAAACCGATACCAGACAGGTCGTCTTTTTACTTCCCAATCGTTTAGCCATTTTCCTCTCCTTGCGTGTATTGTGTTAATTTACTTTCTCAATCCATAATCCTCTCCTTCTCACCCCCCCTCTCATTTCCTAATCTGAAAACATAGATAATTCAGGTTTTAGCCAGTCCTTTCACTATGAACTCTGCATAAAGGTCCGCGACTGTATCCTTTGATAGGCGTCCTGACCTTTTGAACCAGGTACAGACCGAGGTGCACATGGACAAGATGGCATACGAGAGGACCTTTGTGTCTGATTCGGCAAAGATTCCTTCTGCCACACCTTCCTCTAAAACATCCTGGACTGCCTTTTCATAATCATCCCGCATCTGGATAATTTCTTTATAGTTTCTGGCTGTCAGCCCCCTCAGTTCGCTATCGGCGATAATTGCCTCTTTCTGCCGTTTGGTATGGAAAATGATATGGCAATAAATTACCGCCTTGATTCTCTCTTTAGCTCCTGTAGCATCGTTCAACCGCTTTTTCAGAATGTCTTGAAGGTCATTCATCGTCGTTCTGAAAATGTCCAATAGGATGTCTTCCTTCGTCGCATAGTGGTGGTAGATGCTAGATTTTCTGATGCCTGTAGCCTTGGCGATGGTACTCATGCTAGTGGCAAAGTAGCCTTTTTTATAAAAAAGATTAATCGCCGACTTTTTAATTTTATCTTTCATACTTTAGTAAAATTCATAATAAGAATAGGAGGGTTATGGAGTTTTGGCCTACCGGCCGGTCGGTCGTTCTATGATCATAGCCAGATTCGTGGTTGCGTGTCAATAAGAATTTTTTAATCTTTGAAGAGTCAGTAAATAATAAATGGGATTCATACTCTCGTAAAATATTAAAGCGGGGGACTATGGAAGGCTCAAGTGACAGTCAATAATTTCCAGTTTTGTTTCAGTAGGTTAGTAAACTTTAAATAAATTTTTGATTTGAGAATATTTTGGGAGGCGTGATCGATTCTTAAGTTTTTTTAACGGTTGTAAATAGATGGTCGTTTTGTATGTAATCTGCAGTTTTTTAACCGGTCAAATTTTTGGTATAGCTTGTCTCCAAGTTGAAAGCCTCGATTGCGTAAAAGATATAAT
>NODE-446-length-14746-cov-5.06092_pt1 | contig 14746 bp, 15 predicted proteins | sample MGYA00139097_ERZ477577 | MGnify/ENA metagenome assembly ERZ477577 | reverse complement strand
GGAAATTGTCCCTGGTCTTTGGGAGGATCTTGAGGAAATAGGGGCCGTTAGTTCTTTGCCGCACACCATGAATGTGGATATTTCACTGCATCTTCAGGCGGAAAGTAAAAAGTTTATTGAAGAACTTAAAGAGCGTGCGAGGGCCATTATTTATCAAAGTGCCCTTAAAGAATATATCTGGCAAGAAGGCGGTATGAGTTTAGAGGAGCTTATTGTGGCACGGGCCAAAGAGAAGAAAACTCTTTTTGCTTTTGCTGAATCGTGTACAGGGGGGCGATGTGCCGCTCAAATAACAAAAGTTTCAGGTTGCAGTGAGGTCTTTTTAGGATCTCTTGTTACTTATGATAGTGACTTAAAAGTAAAGATGCTGAATGTTTCAAAGGATATGCTGCGTGAAAAAAGCGCTATTTCACAAGAAGTGGCCGAGGCGATGGCGGTAGGGACTTTTCATCACTTTGAATCCCTTAGTAAGGAGAGGGGCATGAATTTGGTGGTGTTGAGTGTGACGGGATTGGCCGAGGGGGATTTGCTTCATGGAGGAGAAAAAATTCCAGCAGGAAGGGCCTATATGGGCATCAAGAAAACAGGAGAGAGTGAAGTTAAAGTGGAAGAGAGTCATTTTTTTGGTGATCGCAAAAAACGACAAGAGCGCTTTGCTATGAAGCTTTTGTTTTTGTTGCTAGACAATCTATAAATATATCCAAAAGGGTATAATTATTGCATGAAAGAAATAATTGAACTTATTAAAAAGAAAACAGTTTTAATTGACACAATCTCAGCTTGAACTTCAAGCTGAGTATTTCTTGATGATAGAAGAAAGAATAAAAGTCTTAAAATGAAATTTCATTGATCTTTTTCCTTTTTATCTTTAATGAGGGCCTTTGATTTTTTATTTCAAAGGAACCCTATTAATGAGAAAAAATATTTCTCCTCTTTTTTTATTGTTATTTTTCACCCTTGTCTCTCCTTCTTTGTTTTCCCATGACTTACTACCTGGTTACAATTTTGTAGAAAAAGAATTTATGGATAACTTTGATGCTTTTGTAGAAAAAGGAGACGAAGAAAAAGAAAGTATTTTATTGTCTCACGAATGGAGTTGGGAGGATTATATCTCTAAAGGATATAATAAGTTCCAGTTCCTCAAGATGATGGCCATGGCCTATAGTGAGGCCAAAGCCGAAAATGATATTGTGAAGCAAAATAAAGTTGTGAAGATCACGCGAGATTTTTGTGAAAAATATGCTGGTATGAGACCTAGTTGGGTAGGGATTAATGACGGATATGAGGGAATGTTTGTCTTTCCTGAAGTTGTTTTAGACAGAGAGAAATTAAATGAATTTATGAATAAAATCCCTGAAATGACATCCCCTCAAAAAGAATTTTTAAGTATTCGTTTGGACTTTAAAGGAGATAACATCTTAGATCTTGAAGCTAAAATTCGAAATCCCGAGACTTCTTTTAAGTTGATTAGAGAAGAGCTGAATAAGATTCTGGTGAAGAAATTTGAGAAATGGAAAAAGTGGTACGAAAACTTAGCTGATTATCAAAAAGATAGAGTTAAACCAAAAACACGATTTCTTCTTTCTAGAAATGGAGTAGACCGAGGGCATCCTTTAATGCCGCAAGGTGATTTGATGAATGTCGTTGTTCAAGCAAGATCTCCCGATGAAGTTTTGGAGATGTTGCATCATCAAGAATTTTCCTCATACCCCATTAGCGGTATTGATGTGGATGCAAAACTAGATTTTTGGAAAAGATCCATTGTTTATTCTCTTTTACACGGAAGAGAAGATACTTTCAAAATGTTGCTTAGTAATATTCCTGGCGATCAAAAAAATAAATCAAGAGAAGATATTGTTGTTAGCATTTTAAAAAATCTTGATAGCTATCTCACAGATGAGAGAAAGCAAAAAGTTGTTGATACTATTTTGGGTCACAAAGATTTTTTTGGCGATCTCAAAGAAGAAGATCTCTTTAAAATGAGTCTAAAGGCCAAGGCCAGCTTTTTTATTAAGTTTTTTCAGGCAAAAAAGCTTAAGCATGATTTATCTTATTTCGAAGAGATTACGGATAAAAACGATGCTGTTTCATTTAATTTTTTTCTCCACCATCTTAAGAGGGAGAATCTTAGGTCTACGGCCATTAAAGATTTCGTTGAATCTTTAATGAGCAAGAAGTCCACCCTTGTTTGTTCAGATCAACTTCCGCGTATCTTAGGATTTTTCAAGAAGGAAATAGTCTCATTGGAAGATATGGCGTTATATAAAAAACTTATGAGGGAGAGCAGAACAAGAGATATTATTCAAGCTTGGCTTAAGGAGCAAGACATTGATCCTATGTCTTGTTTTCAATTAGAGGATTTTCTTCCTGGAGGAAATGGTCCGAGTTATCTCTTTAAAGAATTTAAAAAGTTTCAACAGGAACAAGAACAAAAAGAGCAGAAAAAGAGTGAGTAAGATTGAAAAAAGAGCTACACGGTCAGTGAAAATTCGCCTGATTCATTTAGATAGGGGGTGATCCGCTTTTTTATAAAAAAATGCTCTTGCTTATAAAATAGAATTAAAATACATTCCAAAAATGAATAAAATAGTTATGGAGAAAATTTTTTTTATTGTATTGTATGCCCTCTTTCAATCTAACCTATTTGCTATGACAGGTGATGAGGGGAATGAAGATTGTCGGGCCCACTTACCCAACCATTCTGTCAATAAAATTGAAAGTTTAAGCGCTTTCTCTGCTGAGATGATTGCAAAGAATCTTTTGAAGGTAAAGGTTGGTGAGAGACTTATATGGAATTTTAATTCTTCTGAAGATCTTGACCTACTACTACTAGTTTTAGCAGGAAATAAAAGTTTAATTATTGATCTTTATCAATATCTTGAAGAAAAGCTTAAGACAGAAGAGATACTTTTTGATAATATGGATCTACAAAGTTCTCGTTTTTTAATGCTTCTTTCAGAAATAGCTGAGTCTTACATAGAAGGAGAGAGGGATCTTCTTCATCCGATAGCACTGCAGGAGAGTGAATATTTTTCAGCATTTAGGTCTCCTTGTGGAAGGTTTTTAAACTACTTGTGCAGGAGAGATCGCCTCAAAGGACTTACCATTCCTTCATCCGTTATGTCGAGTCTCGATATTTTGTCCCATGCTGTGGAAAATAGTTTTGAAGATCTTCTTTATGCCTACTTAGAGGATGGCAGTATTGATTTTAATCTCCCGTGTTTGAGATCGGGAAGAATTACTCCATTAGGTCTGTCAATATCTGCAAATGCAATGGGATCACTTAAAACACTTCTCCTTCACCCACAAAAAGTAAATATTTCTGCTGAAACTGGACTAGGTTCTTCCCCGCTGGAATTAGCAATTGGAAAATTTCAGTTAGGGATGGTTCAAGAACTTATAAAGGCCGGTGAAAGTCTATCGATAAAGAAATCGGATGTTTATTATGGCCTACTTTGGTTAAATGAAAGAATTTCGAGCGGATTAATAAGGCCTTTGACTACCATGACAATATTTCTCACTTCTCAGGAAATTTATCCCAGTAATAAATTTAAAGAGGCCCTTGTGAAATCAGTTATGGATGGAAGATTTCGGCAAGAGGATCTTGTGGATTTACAAAAAGGGGGAGTCGATTTCTCTGATACCTATTGGTCTGTGATATTACATCAACAAGGTATTCAGCTAGAAGACTATAAATTTCTTCTTAATGCTCCTGGAAAAGTATTAAATCTATCTGAAAGATAAGGTACGATAGAAGCACCTTAAAAGAGTGAGTAGGTTAGTAAATCTCTGAATATTCTGCCCATTGTCCGGGCGTTTCTTCCACACTGGTTTTAATAAGACCGAAGGTAAGGGCCGGGAATTTTTCTTTAATATCTTTTTTAATTTCCTGGCAAAGATAAGTTCCAATTCTCTCCACTGAAGTATTGCGCAAAGGAAGGAGCAGAGTGTCTTCTAGAGGAAAAGAGAATTTATCTTTTCCGTGAACTGTAATGTGAAGTTGATTGTCCTGACGCTCAAAAGAAAGATGGGGGTTTTCTTTAGGCAAAAGCAGGCAATGGTCTAGCTTGTCACACTGAGCGCGGACAATGGGTTTGAAATCGAGAAAATCAAAAACCTTATCTTCAAAAAGTTCATCTCCTAGCAATTCCACTTCGACGCGATAATTATGGCCATGCAATGGCTCGCGCGTTTTATCTTCGAAAATTAAAAAATGGGCCGCCGCAAAGTTAAAATATTGTTTGTAGACCTTAACGGAATAGGGATAAAAATTATTTTTCATGGAGCAGTCCTTGAGAAGAGGAAAAAACCTTGTCTAAAAGTTAAAGAGAGTTGTATCTTCCTGATGTTAAAAATCAAGAAAATTCACGGTGGTTCAATGAATTCTATTTTAGATGATCTCAGTAGTAGCGAAAAAGCAGAGTTTCAGCGTCAGTACGATATCCTCAGCTCCTTTGTGGTGGAGGTAACCCCAGAAGATGAATTTAAAAAGATGCTCAAGCACTCCATTCAGACGAAAACTCCTCTTCGCGTGAAATGCGGCATTGATCCTACTCGCAGCGATGTGCACCTAGGGCATCTTGTTCCCTACAAAAAAATGCGTCAGTTTCAAGATTTAGGTCACACAGGTGTGGTGGTGATTGGTGATTATACGGCGCAGATTGGAGACCCCAGCGGGAAGACGACGACGAGAGCGGCGCTGGCGCAAAAAGATGTGCAAGAAAATGCACGAAAATATATGGACCAGCTCTACAGCGTTCTCGATAAGAGTAAAACAGAAGTTCGCTTTCAGTCAGAGTGGTTTGAAAAAATAACTCTTGCCGATATCCTTACCTGGGCGATGCAAACATCGGCCAATAAACTTCTCACTCACGATACATTTAAAAAACGATTAGAGGACAATCTTCCTCTCGCTCTTCATGAACTTTTTTACCCTATGCTTCAAGGTGTTGATTCTGTGTTTATTAAGGCCGATGTGGAGCTAGGGGGATCAGATCAACGCTTTAACGTCTTGATGGGACGAGATTACCAGCGTCATCAAAAGATGAGACCGCAAGTGGCCATTTTACTTCCTTTGGTTTTGGGAACTTGTGGCAAAGAAAAAATGAGCAAAAGCTTAGATAATTATATTGCTCTTCATATGTCGGCAAAAGAGCAGTTTGGGAAAGTTATGTCCATCCCCGATGATTTGATGCCTGATTATTATCGCTACTTTTCCTCTCTCTCCATTGGCGAAATTGAATCCATCGTAGGCGCCATTAAATCCGATGCCATTCATCCCAATTTGGCCAAAAAAGATTTAGCGGAAAATATCGTCTCTTTTTTTCATGGAGCGGAAGAAGGGAAATTGGCGAGAGAAGAATTTGAAAAAGTTTTTCGCGACAAAGGTCTTCCCACTGATATTGTCGAGTTAAAAGAAGCTGTGGGGGAGAGACTTGTGGATGTTCTTGCAGTACTTGGCATGTCTAAAAGTGAAATACGCCGTCTGATGACACAAAATGCCGTCTCTTTTTATGAAGGAGACAAAATCACAGATGCCAATAAGAATGTTGAAGCAGCTGATGTAGGGAAAATTATAAAAATTGGTAAGCGAAAATTTGTCAAAATTGTGAGCTGAAAAATGAGTAAGAGCGATTTAGAAAGAGTTTTTAGTGATTTGAAGAAAATATTAAAGAGCGAAGAAGATCTTCTCGAGGAAGTCCTTGAACTTGAAAAGAAAAGCGCTCAGCGTTTAAAGGGTAAGGTGATTTCTCTTGCCGAAAAGAGGAAAGGAAAGATTGATAAGAAGAAATTTTTTCTTCCCTTAGATGTTGAAGAGCATCCTTTGAATTTTTTTCTCTATTGCGATGGAGCTTCTCGTGGAAATCCAGGGCCAGGTTCTTATGCAGGAATTGGGCAAGACGCTCAAGGGGAAGTAATTTTTGAATTGGAGGCCTATGAGTGGAAGACCACCAATAATCGCATGGAGCTTTCTGGTGCTATTGAAAATCTCATTAAGCTTGAAGAGTATTTAGGAGAGAAAAAAGTTGCCTTGGAAGATGCCCGTGTTTTTCTCTATAGTGATTCTAAATATGTCGTCGATGGCATCATGAAATGGATTATCAATTGGAAGAAAAAAAATTGGAAAAAATCCGATGGTAAAGAAGTTGAAAATCTTGACCTCTGGAAGTCTCTTGATGAACAATTTTCAAAGTTTAAAAAGATTGAATTTCTTTGGGTTAAAGGACATGCAGGTCATCCGCAAAATGAATACTGTGATTTTTTGGCCAATAGGGCCCTTGATGAAATGCCTTGAGTTTTTTTTCTTCTTTCTTTTGTCTTGTGAGCTTTGTGGTCAATGTGAAATTTCTTCAAAAAAAGAACTTGTGGTTTTTTCCTCTTCTTATCTTTACTTTTTATCTCAGTTAAAACTAGCAAATGATCCTCAAGTAAAAGCAGTGAGTAGCTTTCATGAACTTAATTTAAGATCATCTCTTAAAACACTAAACGGAGGAATCTATTTAGGAGAAAGACAACTCAAAGAACTTAAAGATTATTTGTTTGTCTATGACAAGAGTGTTGATTTTTTTCATATGACACAAAGAGTAGGGATTAAAGATTATGTTGAAATTGAGACACGGGGGATGGATCCTTTTGAAGTCTCTTTGTTTTTAAATGAAACAAAGCTTACATCTTCTCTCTTGGTCAATTGCAAAAAAGAACAAGAGTTTTTTATTTCACAATTAAAAGTGAGAGAGAAAAAACTTATTGATTATAAAGAAAAAATAGAGAGGAAAATAAAAGAGAGTATATTCTTTTTTGTTTTAGGAGAGAGCTTTGCCAATAGCTCTTTTGTGATGGTTCGAGATGGTTTTGTCCTATGGTTAATAAAAAAATTTAATCTTTCAACATATCCCACAGATCTACCTTACGCCTCTGTATCTCAGAAAATTTACACTCAGCTAGAAAAAGAAAAAAAACGAAAGGTGTTTGTTTTTCTCGAAAATAGCGATGATAAACTAGACTTGTCTGCGGAAAAAAAAGCCAATGATCTTTTCGTGAGAGTAAAGGGGAGTGTCTATTTGATTCCCGGTATTCCCCAAATAGAGTTTTTAGAAGTATTTCTGCCTTTTCTTATGGAACACTTGTAATGCTAGAATCTTTTCATGAATTAAAGAAACAGTATCACTTTAACTTTCATTTAAAAGAAGGAGTTATCTATCTTCTGACGGGAGAAAATGGAGTAGGGAAAAGTACTTTTTTTGATTTCTTGCTTTTAGAATTATTAGATAAATCAGTGAACTTTTCTCTCATGCCTCAAGAATCTTTGACACCTTTAATTTCCCGGAGAGTAAAAGATATTTTAAGAATTTTTGAAGAGAAGAATAAAGGCAGAATAATTTCTTCTTTAGCGGAAGATCTTGGGGATTTGTTAGAAGGTCTAGGGCTTAAGGAAAGGGGCATAAATGATTTATCAGGAGGTGAAAATCAACTTCTTAAGATTTATCTGGCCCTATATTGGGAAGCAGATCTTTATTGTTTTGATGAGCCTGAGCAATTTTTAGATGAGAAGCACCGAAATCTTTTCTTTTCTTTTCTAACGGTTTTAATGAGAGAAAAAAAGAAGATCATTATTATTACTCATCGAACATTTCAGTATGAGATATTTCAATGCAAGAGACTGATGATGGAAAAAAAAGAATCTATTCGCTCTATAAGTGAAATTCCCCTATAACAGCTCGGTGATCTGTCATTTTTTTATTAAAATCATTAATGATAAAACTTGATCCTTTTAAATTCTCATGAGAGCTGAGGTTGAAAATATAATCAATGCGAAGCTCTTCTTCTGTTCTCCAAACAGTAGACCTGGCAGCACTTTCTTGCTGGCGATAAGTGTCTTGGGCCTTTAAAATTTGAAGAGTTTGTTGATACTCTTCTTTGTCATCACCTTTATCTTTATTTTTGATATTAAAATCACCCATGTAGAGAATGGTGGCATGGAAGCGGTCTTTATCATCGACAAAAGAAGTAATCCATTTTCTTGCTTCTTTAAGCTGAAGCCGACTGGCCAAGTCTGAATCATTTTTATATTTTTTGTAAAAGTCAAAAAGATAGCTGAGAAATTTATTAATTCCCGCTTGCATATGGGTTGTGAAAACATAAACTGGTCCGAGAACAGGGTGCTGTATTTTTATCCCCATAACCCCTTTCCTCGCTAAGTTGCCGTCACCTAGGGAGTGTTTGTACTCTTTAAGAATTCTTTTCTCGATAGGGAACTTAGAGGCCAGCACTAGGCCAGAATCAACGCCAAAAATATGTCGTCCCGACTGGAAGTCTTGTAAGATATAAGGGTATTTATTCTTGATTTTTTTTGTGATTTTTCTCTGATAAGATTCACCAAAAACTTCTTGCAGAGCAATAATATCAGGATCATAAGTAAGATTTAAAATAGTTTTTGCTATTTTCTTGGCCCTTTTTTTTCGTTGCTTCATTCCTAGAGGCCAAGGTAAAAGACCGGTATTGAGTGTCATGACAGTAAGTTTTTGATTAGCAAAAATATTGTGATGACTAGGAGAGACAGAAAAAAAGAAGAAAAAAAGTAGAAAATGTATGTTTTTTTTCATTTCAATATCCATCGGTGTTTTTTTATTTAACTTTAGTTTAATGAGATGGCCTTTGGCAAAAAAAAACGTTTGGCGGTAAAATTGAATGTATTCAGAGAGGTTTATTTCGATATAGATTTTTATCGTTCTTGTTCGTCTTTTATGGTGGGGATTATTCTCTCTCTTAATGGTTCTCTTGTGCAGTTTTTTATGGGAAATGTTCTCGCCGATGTCTCGACATTAGGGGCCAATGCTTTGGCCGTTCTCCTTGTTTTAATCTCTTACTTGATTGATGGACCCAATAAAATATTTTTTCCTTTCTTTTTATTAGTTTTGATTTTTCTTCTTTTTTTATGGAGTGGAAAAAAAAAGCAGACGTGGCCTCTTTGGAAAAAGAGCTCCCCCGATAGAATTCTCCTTATTGGCCTTTGTTTTAATCTTCTGGTTGGGGCCATTTTTTCTCTTGGTCATTTTATTTTTCTTGCCCTAAATCGTCCCTTTCCCTCCTCTCTTTGGTATGGAAGTGTCCGTTTTACTCATTCTTATATGTTTTTTTCTCTCGTGGTCTTGTTGATTTTTAATTATCTCTTCTTAGGGCCAAAACTCATCTCTTCTTTAGAAATGATAAATTTAGGGCGTCGCTTTGCGCTAGGGCAGCGAGTAATGGAATTTAGAATTGCTCCTAATATTATTTTTATTTCCTTGGTTAATAGTGTTGTCATCATCTCTTTTTTTGGTGTCTTTTCTTTTGCAGGAGTCGTATTTCCTCTTATTCTTCGCCTTTTTTCTCCTTTTCGTTTTAGTTTGCAAAAAGAGATTTATGGAGGTGCTCTTTTTTCAGGGTTTGCTTTTTTTATTTTAGATTTTTGTTGTTATAACTTTCCTCTTTATGGAGTGGAGCTACCGCTTGGGCTCTTAACAATTTTAATAGGGCCTCTTTTTTTGTTTTTTTATTTGCTTAAAAAAGGCAAGACGGCCTAAAAACATCGTGTTATTTTTATCGGGTCATTTAACTGCCATTAAGGAGAGTCATTACTTATGAGGGGAATTTTATTTATCGCTGCGCTTTTTCTTAGCTCTTGCGCTCAGCAATCCATTAAAACAAAAGAAGAAGTTGCTCTCAGAAACTACTCTAGTAAAAACGATTTTCAACTTGCAAGCGTTTTGTGGTACCAGCAATCAGGGGAATTAATTGCTCTTTGTCATCAGGCCTTTAAGTTGGCGAAACTTTCTTTAGAGATGAAATTGCAGCAGCATAGGAAGCAAAAAAATAAGAAATTAAGGCCGGCCATTATTATCGATATCGATGAGACGGTTTTAGATAATAGTCCCTATCAAGCGGAAAATATTCTGCACGGGACAAGGTTTCCCATTGGATGGAATGAGTGGATGGAACTGGCCCATGCCAGAGCGATTCCTGGTGCCAAAAGCTTTTTAAAATATGCTGACTCTCGCGGAGTAGAGATTTTTTATGTAACAAATCGCCAAACGGTAGGACTTATCAGAACTATGAAAAATCTTAAAGATCTCGGGATTCCTTACAAGCGTCAAAATCTTTTATTGCGAAGTGGAACCGCTAGCAAAAAAGAGAGAAAAGATTTTGTAAGGAAAGATTACGATGTTCTTCTCTATATTGGTGACAATTTAGATGATTTTACAGATGATTTTGAAGGAAAGTCTGTGCATGATCGCAAAATATTGGCACGAAAATATGAGGGCGAGTGGGGAAATTCGCTTATTGTTTTACCTAATCCTATGTATGGAAGCTGGGAGCAATCAGTATACGATTATAAACCAAAGAGAGAAGAGAATGAATTGATGAATATAAGGAAAGATTATTTGGTGCCACCAAGTAAATTATAGTATATAAACGTCTTTCATTATTTTTTGAAGAATTTGCATTATAACAAAAGGATGTGTATGAAGAAATTTTTAGTAACTATTTTATTTGTTCCTTTTTTGGCCTTAGTAGGTTGTAACGAAGGATCAAAGTTAACAAGCGGAGCTGATTTGAAGACGGACGAAGATAAAACATTTTATTCTCTAGGTTATATGCTAGGAGGAAATGTTAAAGATTTTTCTTTCTCTGAAAAAGAGATGGGCCTTGTCATGAGTGGTTTTACAGACGGTGCTGCAGGGACAAAAGGTCAAGTTGAAGTTGCTGATTATCAAAATAAAATCAGAGAAGTTTTTGAAGAAAGAATGAAAAAGCAATCATCAGTGATGGAAAAAGAAGGGATGGACTATTTGGAAACATTTAGTAAAGAAGAAGGCGTTCAGAAAACAGAAAGTGGATTAGCTTATAAAATTCTTGAAGAGGGAAAAGGTTCTTCTCCTAAAGAAACAGATATGGTTGAAGTTCACTATCACGGAACTCTCGTTGATGGGACAGTCTTTGATTCTTCTAAAGAACGTGGACAGACGGCCAAGTTTCCTCTCAATGGTGTTATCAAAGGTTGGACAGAAGGACTTCAGAAAGTAAAAGAAGGCGGGAAAATTAAATTAGTAATCCCATCTGCTCTTGGTTATGGTGTTCATGGCGCTCCTCCTAAAATTCCTGGTGGTGCAACTCTTGTTTTTGAAGTTGAGTTGATTAAAATTCTTGAAAAGAAAAAATAAGTTAGCAAATTCTTGTTGAGATAATAAAAAAGGGCGAATATTTTTCGCCCTTTTTTTTGGATAAAAATTAAAGAACTTCTGAATTAAACCAGCAAAGAGGTCTTGTTCCTAGATCATAATTTTCTTTTGATGTACATGTTCCATCAACATAATCACTATCGCTAACATCTACTGAGTGATGGACAGTACAAACTGATCCAGCAAAGTAAGTATCAAGTCGACATTGTGCTTTAGGGTGATTGTGGTTTGTACGAGAAGCAATACTTCTATCAGGTGAATCAAATGAGATATCAGGAGTTCTTCCTAGTGTTCCAAGAAGTTTTCCTAAAGAGTATCCGGCCATTGAAGAGCGAAGGCAGATGGCAACTTCTTCATTTGTAGCAAAGCTATCATCGCATCTTTCTCTTACAACATCAGGAATTTCCATGTTGGCAACAACTTCTTGATTGTTATCACCTTCAAAATATCGTCTTAAACATTTAAGAGCGCCAAAATAATCTGATTGGCCTTCATTGCTGGCCCATGTTGTTCCCCAATAGCTTTTCTTTTTAGGAACACCACCTAGGTGATGGCCAAGTTCATGACAAACGACAAGAGCAAATCCATCTGGAGTTACTGTTTCATGGCGAGCAAGACCGCCGTACATGGCAACAAACCAAGTATTTCCAGATCGTCGTGCATATGCATTGACTGTTCCATTATCCCAAAATCTTTCAACTTCAAGAGTGGCCCCTTTTTCTGCAACCACGGGAGCATAGATGCCCTTGATATCATCAATGATTTTATGAAAAGTTCCTTCTGTTACATTGGAAACTTTTTTTGCGTCGGCAGAAATCCAAAGATTGTTCTCTTCAACAAATCCATCTTTCCCATCTTCAGAGCAAGGATAGCTTGATTGAGAAATAAGAGCAGCAGTAAGGATAGTCGTAACTTTTTTCCATTTTTTCATTTGTTGATTCCTCCATGAATCAAGTTTTTATTTTTCCTATAGCGATAGGTCTAAAAATAATCATCGCTTGGTTTCTGAAAAAAATAAATTTAAGGAAAAAAATATTGCACAAATGTAAGAAAATGTTTGTTGGATGAAAAAAAAGTAAAAAAAAAATATTTAGTTTGCGTCGATATCACTTCGAGAGTTTAAAATAGCACCAGGAAAAACCACTAGCTCTTTACTTTTAAGGTCAGCATTTACTTTGGCCACAGGGCCAATGATGATTTTTTCTGCATCTATTTCACCCTGAAAGCGTCCAAGGATCTCAACGGTTCCGCCTTTTATAGGGCCTTGAACATAGGCCTCAACACCTATTTGAAGATAACAGTTATTATGAAGAAAGAAATTACCTTCAAGGTTAGATTGAACATAGGTTGGCCCAGAAAAATGGAACTCCCCTTTAATGGTTGTTCCAGTTGGGAGATGGGCCAAATTTTTGTCTGTAATATCTGTGTAGTGAAGCATATATAACCTATTATATTTTCTGGACGATGGTTTTTCTTACCATTAAATCGCCACTATTAGAGAAGATGAGAATAAGAAAGTGAGCATTTTTTCCCGTAAGATTCGCTCTTCCCGTATTAAATGTCGCATCGACCAATCTGAGGCGAGAAAAGAGAAAAGATTCACCGTTTTCAAGACCAAGGAGGGGGGCCGTCTCAGTTATTTGATTGTTGTTATTGGGATAAAAATAGAGTGCGTTTTGTTTCTCTAGAGTCATGAGAACAAAAATATGTCCTGAGAGTTTTTTTGATTGTCCTGTTTCATTTTTTAAAGCAAATGAAAGTTTTACGAGACCGGCAGAGGTGTCTATTTTTGCCTGCTCAATAGTGATCAATTTACTAGCAACTAAGCTCTTTCCTCCCACTAAGTCTCCAAAGATTTTGGCCGTTGGTGCGACATCTGCGGTAGTGCCAAGAGAGCTCATTCCAAGTTTTTGGGTGAGTTCTTTGTTTGTGGTATTGAGCTCATTGAATTGTTGGGCCAACTGGGCATTTTCGAGTCTTAGTTCTTGGACTGTTTTGTCGCTGATAACTTCAATCTCAGTATTCTGATGTTTGATATAGGAATAGAGGAAGTAAATAATGATAGGTCCAATAGTCAGGATCACAGGAACAATGAGAAGGAATGTTTTCAGGGCCGTTTTATTGACCTCAAAGCTTTTGGTTGATTGTTGATCTTGATAGACCACGAGAGTAATATTTTTAGAGGGGCGTAAAAGCATAAGGTTCCCTTAGTTTGGATTATTTTTTTCTTGTTCAAAAAAGCGATGAGAGGGAGAAAAGGCCACCTGGGGTTGTTCTTCTAGTTTTTGCCATTCTTCATGGACAATTTTCCAGCGGTAGTCATGATCTTTTTTTAAGTAGAGAATTTTTTTGCCAACATCCTGAATGGTATTAGAGCGATAGCTTTGTTGAAATTGTGCCACGATGTAGTCATTGAATTGAAGAATAGAGAGATGGTCTAGTTTAATTTCAGGTTTTCCAGGAGCGCGGAAGACGTTTCGTTTATAGTTTTTAAAGGCATGGTATGAGGGGCGAAAAGAGTCTCGATACTCTCTTTGGTGGTAGAAACTAATATATTCATTAAAGTTTTTTTCTTGCCATGCTGTCAGCCAGTTTTCAATGGTACTTTGAATATTTGTTTTGTTTGTTGTCCAGGTATCTTCTTTATGAAAGTTAAGGTCTTGGACGATCACAATAGATGTATTTTTAAGATCAATATATTTAGAAATTTCGATGAGGTCATTGTTGGCCACAACAACGCAGCCGCGAGAGTCAAGCCCTTTGGCAATTCTCGATTCATCGTTAGTGGAGTGGAGCCAGATGCCGTTACCTGATTTATTGGTGATTTTATCAATGAAGTTGGGGTAGTTCGTTGTAAAAGCACCTTGGCCATAAATTTCGCCTTCTTTTCCAAAGCGACTAATGAGATCTTTTTGAGAATGAAAGCCGTTGAGCTGATAGATTCCTTCTGGGGTTTTGTGATCGCCCTCATTGAGTTTATTGCCGTTTATTTTTCCTGTGGCCGTTTGGAATGTTTTAATATGTTTGGCCATTCCGGCATTATTCTCAAATAAGTATAGTTTATGGGTAGATTTTTCCACTACAAGAACATGATGTGAGAAATAATCATCCAGTAAAATAATGCTCGATGGGTAGAGTCCGTCTTCTTGAAATCCTTCGGCCAGGAGGGAAAAGGCAGCAAAAAGTGTAAAAAAAAGAGTTTTGGTTTTTATGCGTATGGTCATTTATTCATCCCTATTATTAACATTATTTCATTCTAATATCTTTTTTAGGCCTTTCCAATATTTAGGTTTTTAGAAAAATCACGAAAAGAACTTTAAGGCCCAAATTTTAACAATTTAATGAAGAGGTGGTCTTTTATGTATATTATTTTTTGGAAGGCCGACAACGATTATCTAGATTATTTCGAGAAAGATTTATCGGTTAAGTCGGGTATTAAGCTTTATAATACAAATTCTCTCCATGAGATAGCATCTATTTTAGAAGAACAACCCCAGGTGGCCTTTTCTCCCTCTCATCGCTTTTTT
>NODE-445-length-14773-cov-7.09614_pt1 | contig 14773 bp, 11 predicted proteins | sample MGYA00139097_ERZ477577 | MGnify/ENA metagenome assembly ERZ477577 | reverse complement strand
CCTTAGCGGTTGAGTCAATCGACTGTTCCGGAATCCGGTAGCCTGATGCAAACGCACTGCCGGCAGCAAACAGTGATGCCATCGTCATTACACAAATTGCCTTCTTCATTCGTCTCTCCCCTTATAGTAATGAGTCACCCCCTGCTATTAGAACCAATAGTCAACGGGCAGTTATGAAACTTCAACACTATCCTTCTATTATCTCTGGTCTCCTTACGCTATCTTCGCATGGGCGTCATACAGGTAACGCTTTATCTTATGGGTTGCCGTCTTTATAAAAGGTTCCCTCCTTTCGTAGACTTCAGCAATTCTTGAAGTGGTCGGTAACTGACTATTTAAATCTTTCCTCATTTTTTCAAGCAAAGATTGTAGGTATTCTTTTCGCTGCTGGCGGTTCTGTCCTGCTGTAAAATCATCGATGCTCTCATAATCAGGGTAAATCCAGGCATTCAACTGGCCATTGTTTTCAACGATCAGGGACTCGGCCACCCAGTGATATGCGTTGATTTTATGCTCGATTGCCTCAGGGTATACGTTTTCACCATTTGCCATGACGATAACATTTTTGCTGCGCCCTTTAATATGGAGATTACCCTGTTCATCAATCAGCCCCAGGTCTCCTGTTGCCAGCCAGCCATCGGCAGAAACGACCTCGGCGGTTGCATCCGGGTCATTATAATATCCTTTCATGACATTTGGACCACAGGCACATATTTCGCCAATCCCGGTATCCGGATCGGGATCGACTATTTTAATCTCAACTCCGGGAATCGGCTTGCCTGAGGAGCCAAGGGCAATGGTTTTATCCCCTGCCGGGCCTCCGGCAATAAGTGGCGCTGATTCTGTCAAACCGTAGCCGACAAGATAGGGAAATTCAGCTTCAATAAGAAATTTTTCAACATCTGGGTTCAGAGAAGCCCCACCAACACCCATTAAAACAAGCTCACCCCCAAAGAATTCGATCAACTTTTGACCGATACGTTTATTAATAAATTTTTTCCCAACCTTGGTCCTGCAGATCAATTTCATCACCCAGCTCTTCTCGATCTTCGGCAACACTCTTTTTTTGTAAATTTTCTCCAGGACCAGCGGGACTGCAAAGATGGCAAACGGTTTTTCGTGAGCACATAAATTCTGCAGTATTGCCGGGGTTGGGGTCTTGCCCGCATAAGCGATACGAGCTCCCATGAGCAGGGGAAGGACAAAGCCGGTGGTAAACTCATAGGTGTGTGACATCGGCAAGATGGAGAGAAAGACAGATCCCGGCTTGACATCAAGCAGCCCGGAGGCAGCATAGGCATTCGAGGTCAGATTCTTGTGGGTCAGCATAACTGCTTTTGAAAAGCCGGAAGTTCCCGAGGTATAAAGAATTGAAGCCAGATCATCTTCACCCACGTCAGGAAAATCGAAGGCTTCACCAACAATGATCTTTTCACGATAGTCTGCAAGCGCCTCCTCCAGAAAACTTGAGAACTGGCGGGGCTGCAATAACCCCTTGGCACCCTGGTGGTCATCAAGTGTAATCACCGAACCGCAGGATTCACCACGGTAATCATATATTTTTTCGATCTGCCGCTGGGTGGTAAAGAGGATTTTCACCTTCATCTCATTTAAAATGTGATGAACATCAGCCTCAGGTAAATCTGGTAGAATGGGGACACAGACGGCACCAATCCTTACACCTGCCAGGTATGCTGTTCCCCAGTTATGGGAGTTTTCGGCAAGAATTGCGACATGATCGCCCTTTGCTAATCCATCTTTCTGCATCCTTAGAGCAAGAGCGCAGATCCGATCATGATATTCTTCATACGTTATCGGCTCTTCCAGAGCCATACCGATTGCAGCCAGATCTCCAAACTTGTTCTTGCTTGAATCGATGATGTAGTTCAGGGTCATTCGGACTTCTGGCCCATCCACCATGGTGCGTTACCTCATTGAAAAAAAGAATCGTGAAATAGCGTTAAACGAACAGTAAATAAAAAACTGACGAATAAAGGGTTTAAATATTGAGTTATTTTACACAATCACCAGATATTGGTCAATCAAGAAGACATCAAGAAGACTTCGAGCCCTTCAGGAGGGGACTGCACATAAGGGTTCTGGCTGAAAGTCCTTGACAAGAGGACGACGGCCGAATACAAACGACCACATAGTTACTGTATTTTTCAGTTAGAAATCATTGTTTTACTGTGATGGCTCAATTTATTCCTTTCATAATCCGATTGACGATTCTTTTTCTGGTTCTCACTCATGGCTGGAATATTCCGCCGGCCTATTCGATGATAATTCTCAGGGACCAGGCGAAAACAACGGTACATTCAAACAGATCAACGCAGCCAAAGGGCGCCAGGACCCTTGGCCGATACCGTGATATCAGTTCTGTCAAACACCGCGTTGGATCCTATGCCCGGGCTGGAAATCCTTTCAGATTACATTTTATATCGGCAAAGAGCGTACTCGTGATGGATGCGGTTTCAGGAAAGACACTGTTTTCACGCTCACCAGACACCCCCAGACAACCTGCCAGCACAATCAAAGTACTCACCGGGATGATCGCCATTGACATGCTTCGTAATAAAGAGAGGGTCGCCGTGAGCAGGAAGGCTGCCAAGCAGCCGCGATCAAAGGTCTACCTGGACCATCGCAAAACATATCTGGCAAACGACCTGATCAATGCCGTGCTTCTCGCTTCAGCTAACGATGCAAGCGTTGCAATCGCTGAGAAAATTGCAGGGTCAGAAAAATCTTTTGCAAGGATGATGACGGAGCAGGCCAAACGGCTGGGAGCAAAAAATACGATTTGTAAGACAGCCTCAGGACTTACAGCCAAGGGTCAAAAAACAACTGCACGCGATCTTGCAAAAATTTTTCGACTGGCGATGAAAAACAGGGAATTTGCCGCTCGAATGAAAAAGACAAAAATTCACACAGCAGAGGGTCAGCTGCTGAGAAATCACAACAAGGCATTGTGGCAGATTGATGGTGCTCTGGCCGGTAAAACCGGATACACCAACGCAGCACGACAGACTTATGTCGGTAAATTCAAGCGGGGACCAGACGAAATCATTGTCGCAATAATGGCGAGTGAAACGATGTGGACAGACATCAAGAGACTGGTATCATACGGTTTTTCAGCAAAAGGCAGTACTGCTTCCCTGCCTTCACAAAGCAGAAAAAACAAAAGCTGAGCCGTTCAGTCGATGAAGATCATGACGAAGAACGCCTCAGAGCGATCCTCAACGCGGAAGAATACCTTTCAATGAATAATTTACAGTGACAATCCCTCGGAAGGTTCATCAGCCTCGAGATGTTCTTTGACCGCACTGATTATCTCATCCCGTGTAAACGGTTTAGCCAGTGTTTTGGTATTTTTCATGTAACCTGCTACGGCAAGATAACGTTCCTTCGGGATATTGCCACCGGCGGATATGGCAATCACCGGCAGCTCCGGCGCTCTCTTTTTTAACTCGAGAATTGTATCAAGACCATCTTTCACCGGCATGATAATATCGGTAATAACAAGATCGGCTGGGTTTGTCTCAAACAGCGCCAGCCCCTCCTCACCATTACGAGCGGTCAACACCTCGAAGCCTTCCTCAACCAGTAGATCTCTTAGAAAGTTCAGAATAAGCTCTTCGTCATCAATAACCAGGATACGTTTCATATTCCCACTTAGTTAATTTTTTTTATTCTCCCCTTTAATTATACAGCTTTGACACCATTTTCAAGCAGAAAGAACTTATCGTGCCGCTTTTAACACTAAAACCCTCTTTACCGTCAGGGTAACGGCCCCATAATCTGACTCCACAAGCCCTTTCAGCAGGTAAGGTTTCCCACTCGTCAGGAAATGCGCGTAACAATTATAGATATCAGGAAAAAACGTTGTCTCAACGAGTCCCGTCTCATCTTCAAATGTGAGGAACTCCATAACTTCGCCGGTTTTCGTTGATACCATCTTACCGGTAAGAAGCCAACCAACAAACCAGACAGTACGACCAACACAATTTTCCAATTCGGCTGCTTTGCTTGTCCGCTCCTGTGGAGAACGGATTAAACAGATGGGATGGGTATTACAGAGGAAACCAAGTGCTCGATACTCGTCTCTCAACCGCTCCATCATTTTTTGGCGCGGCAGGACAGGAGCCGCGACGGGCTTGTCAGTAAAAAGTAGTCTATTGACAGACTCCCCTTTCTTCTGCTCCCTGCGGGCAATCTCCCAGAGTAATGCGGTTCGGTTCCCTCCAGGGGCCAGGCTGTCCAGGGCTCCTGCATGAATTAAAGAGCGGGCTTCATTTTCAGCAGGCCGAACACGATAGAGAAAATCTGAAAAATCGCTAAAACATCGCTGCTGCCGACAGGTAAGAAGACGATCTGCTGTTTCAGCAGAAAGCCCCGAGACTGATAACAGCCCAACCCTGACATCTCCCCCCTTTCCGCTCCATCGATAGCCGCTCGTCTTTACATCAGGGGAAAGGATAGTAAGTCCCATTCGTTTCGCTTCCGAGACATAGGCAAATGTTGAATAAAATCCGCCCTGATTTGAGATAACGGCGGCCATAAACTCCGCCGAATAATGGCTTTTCAGATATGCGGCCTGAAAAGAGACACGGGCATAAGAGGCAGAGTGCGGCTTACAGAACGAGTAACCGTCAAAACTCATCATCATCGCCCAGATCCGCTCTATGTCATTTTCACTCAAACCCTTGTCGTAGCAACATGAGTAAAAATTTTTCTGATAATCACGCAGCCGCAGCTCTTTGTCTTTTTTCGACAACACTTTTCTCAGGCCATCAGCATCACTGTGGGAAAACCCCGCAAGATTTACCGCCACACGAGAGACATCTTCCTGGTAGACCATCAACCCGAAGGTTTCATCCAGAACACTTTCCAGATTCGGGTGCAGAGGACTCCAGGCGCCACCGTGAAGCCTTCGTACATACTCACGGACAAAGTCATTGGCTGCCGGACGGATGATTGAGGATTGAATGACGAGCTGCTCAAAATCACCGACACCTGCCTTTTTCTGCAAAAGGCGCATGGCCGGACTTTCAATATAAAAACAGCCCATCGTCTTACCTTCAGCAATAGCTGCCTGGGTACGCTCATCATCTTCTGGTGCCCAGCTCTTTTCAGGAAACGAGATTTTGTTTTTCCTGACCTGCTCGATAGCATCCCTTATGACCGCCAGACTCCTGTTGCCGAGCAGGTCAATTTTTACCAATCCGGCCTCTTCAGCACCATCTTTTTCCCACTGGATAATTGGTACACCTTTGGCCGATTGCTCGACTGGCACATAGTTGCTTACCGGATCGGGGGTAATCACGACACCACCAGGATGTACAGAAAGATAACGCGGCAAACCGACCAGTTTCCCGGCAAGACTGATAATTTCCGGCCACGGTTCGGAGAAATCCTGGTCTCTTAAAGATGGCAGGACAGCAACCTGATCGTGCAGGCTCTCATCGTCACGTCTGAAAAGCCATGGCAGCCGCTTTGTCATTCTGGAAATCTCATATCCAGGCAGACCGTAGGCACGCGCAGTTTCCCTGATAGCCATTCGAGGCTTAAAACTGACGTGGTTACAGACCATCGCCGCATGCTCTTTAAAATGGGAAAGGACATCATCCAATACCCCGTCACGCTCATCCCAGGGAAAATCAATATCAATATCGGGAGGGTCGCTTCTGCCGGGATTAAGAAAACGCTCAAAATAGAGATTGTAACGAATGGGGCAGACATTGGTAACCCCCAGACAATAAGCCACCAGTGACGCCGCCCCTGAACCACGGCCACAAATTCTTCTCTGTTTTCTGCTCCCATCCGGCTGAAGAGGGTGGACAATATCTCGTACCACCAGAAAATATGAAGAATATTTCATCTGTTCGATAATTTTTAGCTCATACTCCAGCCGCTCAACAACCGTTTCGCTCAGGTCATCACCATATCGGTTTCGGGCGCCGCTGTATGAGTGCTCACGCAACAGTTCCCGGGCACCCAACAGAGCTGTCTGCTGCCACGGTGGCATAATTATTCCGAACTCAGGCCCAGAAAACCTGCACTTCTCAGCAATCTTTTCTGTCGCTCTTATCACCTCAGGCCACACAGAAAATCGGTCAATATAGACCGTGGGCATCTCCAGGCTGTTTGCAACAATCGCCTTTTGGTCTGCTGGGTTCAGGGACAACAAAGTTTTCGTCTCTATGGCCTTCAGCAGACAGCGCAGCGGGTGCTCTTGCTGATGAGACATATCACTGTCAGGCGTTGCGGCGGCGAGCAGCCCGCATTTGGCAGCATGATCTCTTAATTCACGTCCATGCGCGGTGGGGCGACTTCCCAGGTCAGCGGCGACGGAAATTCCCCGGTCATGCAGTTTCCGCAAAAGGCGTAAACTTCCTGTCAGCAGAATAAGGCCATCAAACAATTCTTCAGGGAGTCGTAAAATATCCAACCTTCCCGAAGATTTTTTCATACTGATCAAATTACATAAATTGCTATAGCCTTGATGATTTTGCACCAGACAGACTAGCCGTTGAAAATGAGTTTCTACGTCCAGCTCGGCACCGACAATTGGCCGTATCTTTTCACGTTTACAGGCAGCAAGAAATGACCAGAGCCCATAGAGGTTTTCAAAGTCAGTTAATGCCAGGCATTCATAACCATACGCTCTCGCCTGTTGGCAGAGCAGCGCTGGAGAGGCAGTACCCTTAAGCAGGGAAAAATATGAACGAACCCGGAGAGGAACCATAATGGATCAATGCAGCGGCACCTGAGAGCCGAATCGGACACTGTCAGCACCAAATTTTTTCCTCACACGATCCAGTGCAGAGAGGACATTCTCTTTTTTCCTGTCAGAATCTGGTCGCTCCGGAAAAAGGGATAATTGCGGAGATTTTCGATGGAGTCGTTCACAGCTCAAACGACAACGCCGTATTCGGGCACGGCGCCCCCAGGCCCGCTTTAACACAAGAAGGGACATCGACTGCAGGGTAAAATCGTCTGAGATTCCACGGCGAAGCGATACCTGTCTGATGGCGTTGCCACCATCGATATAATCCAGTCGTAACACCAGCCGTTTGCCGACCATGCCAGCATCACGCAGGGCATAGCCGATGCGAACAGAAAGTGCGGCGACGACACCTTCTATGAGTCGCCGGTCAGCACTGTCCCCGGGGATAGCATGCTCCCGCCAGATAACAGGTGATTGGTTTTCCTGCGGCTGCACCAACTGATCATCTTTTCCGCGACTGATATTGTAGAGCGTCTCTGCACGTGTACCGAAAACAGTATAGAGCTGTTTTTTTTCCACGGCAGCGAGCTGACCAATGTGCTTGATATTAAATTCCCGCAGGCGTGCCCTTTCCCGAGACTGGACTCCTGGCAGCAATAATAGAGGAAGTGGTGCAAGAAAAGACTCTTCCTCTCCGGGACCGACGATGTACTCACCAAGCGGTTTCACCACACGCGTGGCCACTTTCGCCACCAGCTTATTGACGCCGACACTCCAGATCGGGTCGATACCAAGGTTTTTACGCACCCGCTTACGCAACTGCCAGCCCACATCAGGGGCTGTGCCTATCAATCGATGTGTTCCGGTAATATCAAGAAACAGGTGACCATCCCCAATGCCCGGCTCCAGGACAGGACTATATTGTCGTGCTTCGTTTACAAAAGCGGCCATGGCTTTCTGGTAGAGGTCAAAACGAGGCGGTAACAGCTGGGCTGAGCGGCAGAGACGGGTGGCCTGTCGCAGCAGCATTCCCTTGCGGACACCGTCATTGTATGCCTCATTACTCATGTCATGCACTGCTGCCCGGGCTGCCTGGAGCGGCGCAACAATAACCGGTTTGCCCCGTAAAGAGATATCGACAACACGCTCAACAGCAACAGCAAAATCAGCGACGTTGAGGTGCAGGACAAAGCGCTCCCGGTTCATACCACCAGTCTTTCCTTGTTCTCCGCGATCAGAGAAGAGAGCAGTCGGGCATTGCGCGGTGCCTGAGACCGAACATGGTTATTAAAGAAAATAATACCCCGATCGGAACGGTGCACCATCGACGAAAGGTATCGCTCGCACCATTGCTGCAGCTCACCTTCACCATAATCATAATCAAATTTCTTTTGCATATTGCCACTCCGCCATCCCTGTATGTTTCGTCCATGGAAACGAACATAGAAAAGAGCCGGGTTGGTCACAACATCAAGTGCAGGAAACAATCCTGGTAAATCTGGTTCATCCACTGTTACAAGAGACACCGCCCTGCGCTCAAGCTCGGAAAAAACCTCGTCAACCGCCCAGGAACGATGCCTGAACTCCACAGCTACCGGCAATCCATGAAGACGATCAAGCAATTCAGCAAGAAAACAACGGTTGTTGATTGTCCTGTCAAAATCCGGTGGTAACTGGACCAGAATCGAGAGCAACCTCTTTTTCAGTGATGCGATACCGTGTCGATATAACGTCACCTGTTCACGCCAATCTTCAACACGTTCATGAGTGATCGTCCGTGTCAGCTTGGCGCTGAACAGGAGATGGGGGGGCGCCGCATCAGCCATCCGTGACAGAGCATCTCCACGGGCCATCTGGTACCAGGTGTAGTTCAGCTCAACGATTGGAAAACAGCCGCCATACAAGCCAAGCATTTCTGAGGACTTTGTTTCCGGAGGGTAAAAACCACTGTCGACCCATTCAAGATAGGAATATCCACAGGTACCAACCATGACCTCACAGTTGCCGTGTCCATTGGCAGACGGGACAGATATTTTCTTCAGACTCTGCATGTTGTCATTTGTTGCTGTTTCAGCGCCCCGGACTCCTGGAGCCACATCGTCCAGCTCAATATGTTTCAGCAGAAAACAGTGGATGAGACCCCCGGACCACTCCAACAACCTTTCCCTGTACCAGCAGTTCATTGAAGCGATAACGCATGATCGAATATGCATCATTTTCCGGGTGCAGCTCCACACAATCGGTCTTCAGGAAAAAACGCTTCACTGTTGCCTCCTCATTATGGATCAGCACGGCAACCACTTCACCGCTTTCAGCATATTGCCGCGGCTCACAGATGACCAGATCACCATCAAAAATGCCTGCATCACGCATCGAATCGCCTTTGATGCGTAAGCAGAACAGGTTATCTCCACGGAACAGCCGACCATCAACAATGACACTGCCATCCCATTCCTGCTGGGCATACATTGGCATACCAGCAGTTACCTGGCCGACAATCGGCAATTCACGTCCAGGACCGGCATATCGGTCACGCTCGGCAGCGGGCCTGACTGCGCCAGGAGATGTCAGTCGAATTGTCCGACTGTAACGACCTTCACGTTCCACCACACCCTTTTTTTCCAGCTGCGCCAGAAGTTGTGCTACTGCAGTATGGCTGACACCAAGATCTGCCGCTGCCCCCCGCAAACTGGGAGCCCGTCCCTCGCGGCCAAAATACTCTTTCAGGTAGCCCAGGAAACCTTCTTGTTTTTCTGTCAGTTTCATAATTTCACCAAATGTACATTTACATTTGGTGAAATTGTAACACTTGACGGGAAAATGTCAATATACATTTTCTGGCAATATCATCCTTCTCTCCAGGTCAAACTGTTCCGTTATCAGAAAAAATTGGAAGACTCAGCTGCATATGATTTATTATCAGCAAGCTGTTTTGGAAGCATAACGACACCAAATCGGCTAATGATATGAATATTTGTTACAGGGGGGGGTGCCAAAACGGAGGTCAATCGGAGGGAAAAAAGTAAAGAACATTGTTTGTTCTCGAATGAATCAATATCTTTCTTTCATCATACCTGTCGCATCAATTTCAACAGCCATGACCGTTCATATCTCCTCGTGTCTAAAGGTATTTCTTACCCCACCATGTATTTGCCATAGGCGCCCCACCGACAAAGGTGTCAGCCCCTAAAACATCTTGAATCCGTAGACACTCGTTCCATTTCGCCATCCGCTCAGACCGGGTAAACGAACCGACCTTCAGCTGACCGCTCCCGAGCCCGATAGAAAGATGACTGATGGAAACATCTTCTGTTTCTCCTGATCGGGCAGACACAACACCGTGCCAACCAGCCTTCTCGGCAGTGAGGAAGGTATCTACCGCTTCGGTGACCGTGCCAACCTGATTAACTTTAACAAGCACAGCGTTGCATGCGCCATACCCGGCGGCTTCCTTAACCAGTTTGGCATTGGTGACAAGGTAATCATCACCAATGATCTGTACCCGCTCACCAAACCGCCGGGTAAACTCGCGCATGCCTTCAGGATCATCCTCCCCAACTGGATCTTCGATAGAGATGATAGGATATGCATCGAGCCAATTGCCAAGCAGGTCGATCAATGCTGCTGTATCCATTTCCCGATCTTCCAGGGCAAGACGGTAGCTGCCATTTTTACCAAATTCAGACGCTGCAACATCGAGGGAGATTGCGACATTCTCACCCGGTTTTTCACCGGCTTTTTCTATCGCGGCGACTAATGTTTCCAAGGCCTCTTCGTTACTGTCAAAGATTGGCCACCACCCGCCTTCATCAGCAACACCTGACAATCGCCCCTTTTGGGCCATTATGTCGCCAGCGGCAAAATAGACCTCGCTGGTGATTTCCATAACCTCGTCAAAGCTGCTGGCACCCGGCACCATTATCATGAAATCCTGTATATCAACACGGCGATGTGCATGAGCACCCCCTCCGAAAATCTGAATTTCAGGCAAGGGGATTGACGGGATTCGGTGGTAGTGATCTGCGATGTGACGCCAAAGCGGTTTCTTTGCAGCAGCGGCGGCAGCGTGTAAAACTGACAGCGACACGGCAACTATTGCATTGCCACCCAGCTTTTCTTTCAAGGGTGACGGGTCAATCGCGAGAATAACCGCATCGACAGCCCCTTGATCACCGATATCTAAGCCAACCAATGCAGGAGCGATTATTTCATTCACATTTGCCAATGCCTTTTGAATGTCCATACCGCGTAAAGCAGGACCACCATCCCGCTGGTCAATGGCTTCTCGCTTGCCACGTGAGGCGCCCGCTGGTGCAATCGCTCTTCCCGTCAATCCATTTTCAAGGACAACATCGACTTCAACCGTTGGGTTTCCGCGCGAATCCCAGACTCGGCGCCCTCTGACATTCTTTATTGCGACCATTATGATTTACTCTCCATATGAAAGCCAAGGCGCTCGACAAATTTGAGCAGTGATTGTTCCGGATCTTCGATCAATGAAACCGCCAGGGAACGCACCATTTGGAACTCGACATCGTTCAGATATTCGACCGGGGATTTCCCGTCTACCCGTGCAAGCATGAGAACTGGCAGGAGTCTGCAAACCCGTGTTTCAAGTTCGGCGGCTGGCTCCCAGTTTACATGTGGTGTATAAGCGGACCAGAATTTTCCAATAGAATTCAACAAAAATTGACGGGATGTTTTTATATGCAAGGCCTTGAGAATAAGATGGTTGAGACAGAATGAAACATCAAAGCTGGGATCACCGATCGTAGCACATTCTGCATCCAGTAAAATCGGCACCCCCTGTTTAAAAATGATGTTCTTTGGACTCACATCACCATGAACGAGAACAAGACGACTTTTGTATAACATTTCAACCAGTGCATCAATCTGCCCTGAAAGAGCAGGATGCCTCGTTGCTGTGAAACACAGGTACGGTTCCAGGCGCAATGCATGAAAATCATCCTGGTTTTGAAACTCGTTCTTAACATCGTCAGAGGCGGCAGAAGCCTGGTGAATCTCTCCCAGTACATGGCCTACCTTTCCGGCCTCGCCTCTGTCAGGTTGGGACTGCAACAATGCTGTCTTCCAGAGGTAAACGTCTTCGCCCTCGACAAATTCCATCGCAAAGCCTTTTTCCTCATCAGAGTAACCAAGAAGAGCTGGTGTTGTGCCAGGTACAATTGAAGCCGCAAATAAAAGCCAATTATATTCAGCGTGATTGCGCTCAACCGGTGCATACCAATCCTCGGCAACCTTCAGTTTTTCAAGCGCAAATTTCACGCAAACCTTCCGTTCACCCATATCAACGAGCGCTATATCGGATGATACACCACCAGTAAGCGGCATTATTGCGACGACATTCTCAGCCGATCCAAGCCCGAGTCCAACAACCAGATCCTTGCAGCGTTTTTCAAATAATGTTGACATATGCAGAGGTCCTCTATTAATGTTCACGTGAACATTAATAGCATTACGGTCATCACTTTGTCAAGACAAGGAACCAGAAACCTGCCATACTGAATGAAACTTGAAAGAGGACACATTGTCGGACCGGATTACCATTAAATCAATCGCTCAGGATTTGGGCATATCACACATGACCGTCTCACGTGCTTTGTCCAATAATCCCATCGTTAAAGAGGATACCCGTAAAGCTATCCAGCGGCGTGCCCAGGAGCTTGGTTATGTAAAAAGTGCTGCAGCCACTGCGATGCGCGGTGACAGGACAACGATTGTTGGTCTCCTGTTACCTAATCTTGTCAACGAGTTTTATGCCCGTTTTTCCAATAGCCTGGCACAAAAGTGTGAAGAAAAGGGGTTACAACTCATCATTCACCTGACCAATGATGACTTCAACAAGGAACGGCAAGCAATTCTCAAACTTCGTGAGATACAGGCAAATGCTGTTGTCATGGTCCCGACACCCGGGTTTCTGGAAGATGAAGAAAAATATTTAAGAGATTTACAAATTGTTCAGCTGATTAGAAAACGTGTGTTGAAGAGTCCGTCCTCAGCAGTACTTGTTGAGGATTCCCGTGCCATATCAAAAGCGGTGCAGCATTTATCCAGTTATGGTCACAGCCGGATAGCTTATGTCGGTGGAGAGACGACGCTGTCCTCAGGATACGGTCGTTTGTCGGCCTTTATCTCAGGCATGCGCACGGCTGATATTGCTCCCGCCTCTGATGAAATACTAACCGATAAACCTTCGTTTTCCATGGGCTACCGTTCTGCCCATTCGCTGATTGATGCTGGTAACGTTACCGCCATTGTATGCGGTGGGTTTGAGATATCAAACGGAGTCCTTAACGCCTGCCTCGAAAGAGGAATTGATATACCGGGAGACATTTCCTTTGTTGGCTATGGAGACCCATCCTATTATCGCTGGATCAGCGGCGGTATATCAACCATTAGAATTCCGGTTGACAGCCTGGCAGCAAGAACGGCAGAGATGCTCTGCCAGAAAAAGTCAGAAGAAACAGAAATCTCAATTCAGCAAGTGCTTCCGGCAGAACTGGTCATTCGCAAATCCTCACGACTAAACAGATAAAAATGTCAGTATAGAGGGTTCTGAGGTTTTGATCTTACCCATCAGTATCGCCTGTGCATTTCAACAGCCACACATAACCGGCAATGCCGGCCACAACTGAAGCCAGGACGATGCCGATTTTTGCATTCAACAACAGCTCTGGCTGGTCGGCAAAGGCCAATGAGCCAATGAAAATCGACATGGTAAAACCGATGCCGGCCAGTATAGCCACGCCGGCAATGTGCTTAAGCCGGCACCCTTCCGGAAGCTTGCTGAGGCCGCTTACTACAACAATCCAGGAAAAACTGAAAATTCCGATGGTCTTGCCGGCAACAAGGCCAAAAATAACCCCAAGAGTAACCGGGTGCTGTAAAATGGTACCAAGTTCACCGAACGAAATTGGGATACCGGCATTGGCAAGGGCGAACACAGGGACAATAAGAAAAGAAACCCAAACATGAAGATTGTGCTCCATTCGCTGAAGCGGGCTTTCCATCTTCTGAATCGAATCATCGAAGGCGCTGAGGATGAGTTGCTTCCGGGAGTTACGCAGGATGTTCAGCTCAGGATCTTTCACCTCTTGCATGGAGATCTGGTCCATGAAGTCACGGGTAAGAAGGGTCATGCGCTCGGCAAAAACCGTGGCGTCGCAAGAGGATTTTGAAGGAATCGCAAAAGCGGTCAGGACACCTGCCAACGTGGCATGAACACCCGATTTCATCATGGCTATCCACATCAGTATACCGAAAATTACATAGGGAAGCGTGTGCCTGACACCGGCCATGTTTATTGCAATGAGTGCACCAAGACACCCCCCGGCTACGAGCAACGCGCCCATATGGATGGTTTCGGTGTAGAATACTGCAATGATGAGCACTGCACCGAGATCGTCGACAATGGCCAGGGCGAGCAGGAAAGGAACAAGTGCTTTGGGGACACGATTACCAAGAAGTGCGATGACACCCAGGGCAAAAGCGATATCTGTTGCCATTGGAATACCCCAGCCGCGGACTGCGTCTCCCGAGCTGTTGAGGGCAAGATAACAGAGAGCGGGGATGATCATACCGCCGACTGCTGCGCTGATTGGCAGAATGGCCTGGCGGATGCTGGACAGCTCACCGATCAGTATCTCACGTTTAACCTCAAGCCCAACGACAAAGAAAAAAAGCACCATGAGACCATCATTGATCCAGTGGTGGAGGGAATGAGTCATAGACAGGCTGCCGGATCCTATGGTCACCGTGGTGTGAAGGATTTTGTCATAGAGGGGGAACAGCGGGCTGTTGGCGATAACGATGGCGCTGACAGCACAGATCATAAGCAAAATGCCGGAAGAGGTCTCCTGATGGACAAAATCCTCGAGCGGTGTCATCGCCCTTCTGAAAGTCCTGGCTAAAGGATACCTTTCAGGATCGATTTCACAAACAGGCTGATTCTGATGGTCCATTTTCTCCGTCCCCTTATTCTCTGTATTAGAAAAAAGCTTATCCGATCGGCACTGTTTATACAAA
>NODE-444-length-14794-cov-6.62732_pt1 | contig 14794 bp, 16 predicted proteins | sample MGYA00139097_ERZ477577 | MGnify/ENA metagenome assembly ERZ477577 | reverse complement strand
TCCGATTGAACCCGAATTCAAAAATCTGGCCAATATGATCGCCGCCCAGGTGGCCTTGAATTACGGTCTGTTTTGCGAAAAGATGGTTTTTCATGGCCTTTTTGACAACATCGACCGCAGGTTTATTCGAGACATGGCGGAAAATACGGCCCGGGAGATTTATGTCAAAAAATTCCTGGAACCCAACCCGTTTCTGGTGGGTTCCGCCGCCGGGCTATCACCTCAAAAGAGGCATAGATATCTTAAGGCCAAGCTGCAATTTCCACAAATGCTGCCAAGTAAAGCCAGATCGGCATGGCAACCTTGGCCGGTCGAAAGGGATAAACACTGTGTTCTTTCCAGCGGCGGCAAAGACAGTTTGTTGAGCTACGGACTGCTCAACGAGATCGGCCGTGAGGTTCATCCGATTTTTGTCAATGACCTCTTCCGATCTTGGTTCACCGCCCTTAATGCCTATCGTTATTTCAAAGACAACATATCCGATACGGCCCGGGTATGGGTGAATTCTGATCGTTTGTTTTCCTGGATGCTGAAACGCATGCCGTTTATTCGCAAAGATTTTGCTGACATGAGATCCGATGAGTATCCCATCCGGCTTTGGACCGTCGCCGTTTTTTTATTCGGTGCTTTGCCCTTGATGCGCAAAAGAGCTATCGGCCGATTGCTTATCGGTGATGAGTTCGACACGTCTGTTCGCAAAACCAGTTTCGGGATTCCCCATTATGACGGCTTGTTTGACCAGAGCATTCATTTCGATCAAACCATCACCAATTTTTTTATGCGCAAGGGGTAAGCGGTCAGTCAGTTTTCAATTTTACGGCCACTGTCCGAGCTTCTCATTGAAAAGATTCTGGCGCTGCGATACCCTGAGCTCCAGCAATTTCAAACTTCATGTCACGCCACCCATAAAGAAGACGATCGTATCTATCCCTGTGGCAAATGCGAAAAATGTCGCCGTATTGTCAGCATGTTGTTGGCGCTAGATGTCGACCCTGCACACTGCGGCTACCGGGCGTCACAAGTAAAAAATGCGTTGACCGGATTTATCCAAAAGGGGATTGCCCAGGAATCCAGCGGGGTCCGCCAGTTAGGTTTCATGTTGCTGCAAAAGGGGCTTTTCGTTCCATCCGAAAATCAGAAAAAGATGTTTAGTGAGCAGCCGAAAGTTCTGAATCTGCGGTACGATCCCAGGGTGTCACCTATGAATTCGATACCAATAGATTTGCGGATTCCTCTGCTACAGATTTTTATGCAATATGCCGACGGCGCCATGCGCCGCATCGGCAAAAAGTGGACGACCTTTGATCCCTTGAGCGATGGCGGTCTGCATCAACCGTATGCCTTTGAGCTCGATATAAATGGGCAAAACCGAACCTCGGAAAGAACAGGTCGCTCAATGGACGATCAACGGTATTTATGGGGAGAACTCACCTGGCCGGAAGCCCGGAAATACTTTCAGCAAGTGGACATTGCCCTGCTGCCGGTGGGGTCCATCGAACAGCATGGTCCCCATTTACCTCTGGACACGGATGCTTTCGATGCGGATTATCTGGCGCGTCGGGTTGCGGAGGCATGCGGCGAGCCAAAACCACTTGTGCTGCCGAACATACCTTATGGTGTTGCCTACCACCACGATGAGTTTAAGGGAACCGTCAGCATTTCCAACGATGTGCTTGCCAGGCTGGTCTATGACATCGGTATGAGCATATCGCGAAACGGCATCAAAAAGCTGGTGATTATCAATGCCCACGGCGGGAACAGCCCGGCTCTGAATCATGCCGCCCAAATGATCAATCGCGACGCGCATATTTTCGTGTGTGTGGATACCGGGGAAACCAGTGATGTGGATATTTACGCCCTGGTGGAGACACCCAATGACGTGCATGCCGGTGAAATCGAGACCAGTACCAGTCTGGCGGTACGACCCGATCTGGTTAAAATGGATCAGGCCCGCAGGGAAGTTCCAGAGTTTTCCAGTCGTTATCTGGACTTTACCTCAAAGCGCGGTGTTTCATGGTACGCCTACACCCGCAAAATTTCACACAGCGGCATTATGGGCGACCCAACCAAAGCAAGTGCCGAAAAAGGCCAAAAAATCTGGGAGATCATGATTTCCCATCTGGTTGCGCTGGTTGAGGATCTGAAATCAATGACCTTGGAAGAAATCCACCAGCGAAAATTCTGAGCGATGAAAATCATTATGAATAATATAAAATCGATCAAGGCCATATGTCTAAATCTGGCACTGATTTCTGCAGGCAGTGTGCTCTGTGCTGTTGCGATCAAAGGAATCCTGGTTCCCAAGCAATTCTTGGCCGGCGGCATTATGGGACTGGCGCTTCTTATACACTATGTTTTGCAGTTCATACCGGTCGGGGTGATATATTTTTTGTTGAATATTCCCCTTTTCATCGTCGGATGGTTGTTTGTCGGGCGTCGCTTCTTTTTATACAGTATTGCCGGGGTCGTTATCTTCTCTGCTTTCATGCTTTTGCCTTATCCGATCATTCAAATTCAGGATATGATTCTCGCGGCCTTAACTGCAGGAATCATCACAGGTGTGGGATCGGGAATTATTTTAAAGTCCCTGGGATCTGCAGGGGGACTGGATATTCTTTCCGTGATATTGTTCAAGAAATATTCCCTGCGGCCCGGCACACTTACATTGGTGTTTAATGCCATATTGATGGGTTCTGCAGCATTTCGCATTCCACTTGAAATGATTCTGTATACCTTGATTTACCTTTATGTAACGACTCATTTTTTTAATCTGGTACTCGTGGGGCTTAGCCAGCGCAAATCGATCATGATAATTTCCTCGCGCTGGCGGGAGATATCTCGTGAAATTATAGATCATCTGCATAGGGGTGTCACCGTCGTACGCGGTGAGGGCGGTTATAGCGGCCAGGAGTTACACATCCTGTACTCGGTAATAACATTTTCGGAACTCTCGCGATTCAAGGAAATTATCCGCAGGATCGATCCGCAAGCATTTGTCGTTGTCGCGGAAACATTGGAAGTCATGGGCAAACGCATCGGCAATCAGCCGCACTGGTAATATGTCTGTTGCTGCGTGTAAAGCTTGTGGAACAGCATCACCGTAAATTGAAAGCAATTGAGAATCGAATCTCCTTCTTGAAACAGCATGTGAGAGCAAGGCCATGATCTCAGAAGTCGTTGAATAATTTATTGGCTGACTGGTTGATTGGGTAAATTACTTTCATCCTTTCAGTTTGTTAGGATTTTTGAAACATCAAGTGTCCAATTATTTTGCAAATACGGGATAAATCCATATTTGCAACTACTTAACCAATCAACCAATCAACAAATTAACGATATCTGGATTCAATATCTTAAAATATTTACAATTACAACGAATATAGTGGGGAGATAACGATGATAAGAAACATTATTTTTATATGCTTGATTGTGTTTGTCCTTATTTTTGTTGTTCAAAATACTCAAGTAGTGGAGTTCCGGTTTCTCGCATGGACGATCTCGATGTCGAGAGCTCTGATGCTGTTCGGAACTTTGGCGATCGGATTTATTGCCGGCTAGCTATTGAAATTGCCGAAACGTAAAAAGGAGCAACAAGATGAAAAAATAGCCAGAAAATAAACTTGACAAATTCGTAAAAAGTCTCAAATCCATTTGGAACGTCATTCCGGCGAAGGCCGGGCACGCAGTGAAGCTTTAGCCCTATCCAGTGATTTCAATATTTTCTGGATGCCGGATCAAGTCCGGCATGACGAACTTGGAAGCTTTTTGCGAGACCATCAACTTTAATTTTTAAAAGGGGTGAAAAATGAAAGAAGAAAAAGAACCGACCAAAATTATCAAGGGCGGTTTCAGGGCCACGCTTGCTCTGATTTTCTCAATTATCGCCCTTATTTTCTCTTTGCTAACCTATTATCAAACGACCGATCAGACAAAATATCAATCCGAAATTAAGGATCTCAAGGAAAAGCTAGAGAATGTGAAGAAGGAAACTGCCGAATTAGTGAGCAAAATCCGTCAGGAAACCGCCAATGCGGTAAAAAAGCTGGGTATCGAAATTAATAGACAGACGGAGAAGCCGGATAACAGTGAAAACCAACAAAATTAAAATGATGAATGTCATCAAAGCGCATTCATTCGTGCATGAAATGGTTTAAAGGATAAACGTGATGAAAACTAGTGAAAATGAATGTTCGCATTTGCCGGTTAGAATAGGCGGCCTGGGGGAACTTGCTGAAAACTTATGGTGGAGCTGGAATCCGGCTGCCCGTATGCTGTTTAAAACCCTGGATCGACAAGCTTGGAATTCTTCCGGAAAATCCGGAGGCAGGGTTCAATATGACAGTGCTGGTGCTCAGGCTTTCCAAATACCGCAACGGAGTCAGCAAAAAGCACGGAGAAGTAGCGCGCCGGATATGGCAAAGTCTCTGGGCCGAGTTTCTCGATGGGGAGAGTGGCATTGACCATATAACCAACGGGGTACACATTCCTACCTGGATCGAACCCAAGATGCAGCTTAAACGGATGTTAAATGACCGCTGGCGACCCATCCAGATCATCTTTGCCGGCAAGGCGCATCCAGCCGACGATCCCGGCAAGCGGATTATGCAGCGAATTTTCAATGCCGCCTGAGACCCGAGATGGGAGGGCGCATTGCTTTTGTGGAAGACTATGGTGAACAATTGGCCCAATATTTGGTCCACGGCACGGCGTCGACGTATGGCTCAATAATCCCCTACCACCTATGGAAGCCAGCGGTACCAGCGGCATGAAAGCCGCTGTCAACGGTGTTCCCCAGCTCAGCGTTATGGATGGTTGGTGGATAGAAGGATACAATGGAAAAAACGGCTGGGCGATCGACCATAAAGAAATCGATGCAAATCGAGATCAGGCCGACGCTGCCGAAATCTATAGAATTTTGGAAGAAGAAATCATCCCGCTGTATTATAAAGTATCATAAGAAGGTATTCCCAATAAGTGGGTGGGGATTATGAAAGAAGCTATCAAAGGTTCCGCTTCAACGTTTTCCGCCCGACGGATGGTGAAGGAGTATGTGGATAAGTTCTACGCTCGAGCATTGCAGGAGATATCAAAGTCGTAAGTCGTCTTCCGGGATTTCAGGTTCTGATATTGCAAACGAAAAAAGCTGCCGTTTTCTTTTTAAAAGATCTCGCTTCTCTAAGTGTCTTAACGCGTTCGCTATTGCCCCCAGATAAATTTATTTAGTCAGATAGATCGGTGAACGATACTTATCCGGCGGATGTGGGGAAATCGGAATTTCCGGTTCTGGTGGTTGATTGCATAAATACTATATAATTGTAATTTCAATATGTTAAATTTTGGCATAAGTTTTGCTGAATCAAAACTGTCAACCATCATTATCTATAACCTTGTAAATTGAAAGGACGATGTCATGAACTGGAAATTTTGGAAAAAGCAAAACCATCGTGAAAATTCCGGCGGCACCGAGGAGGTCAAATTGGCCCGGCCGAAAGAATTACCGGATCGCGTCGGTAGATTTCTGGTGACACAGTTGAAGGAAGACCCGGATTGGGTGTGGAGTCTGAAATGCGCAATACGTCCGAAAGCTGATGAGAAGAACGTTTTTGAGGTCAGAATTTTCAATCCAGCCACTGCGGCCAAAATGCCTTTTGCGTCTGTGACAATTTGATGCTAATTAAAATTCTAGATCTGAGCGGCGATAAAACTGAGGAATGGTTATTTTTCTTTCGGCACAATTTTAAATGACTTCACGGTAATTATTTTCATCATTTTTTGTTAGTTTTTTAAAGCTGCCATTTTGGAATCAAGATAAACTGTTTAATGAAGGTTTGGGCATTTAAAAACGCCGGCTTTTGCAGTGCTAAAACGGCCATATAATCGGGATAAACGCCGATCCAAGAAGTAGCACTATTAGGTTCAGTGGGATACCCAGTTTCAAGTAGTCTGCAAAGCGGTATCCACCCGGCCCATAGACCAACAGATTTGTCTGGTAACCAATGGGTGTGGCGAAGCATGCGCTGGCGCCAAAACAAACTGCCATTACAAAAGGCTTGGGATCGGCACCGATTCCGATTGCGGTGGATATTGCTATCGGGAAAAGAAGAACGGCAGTGGCATTATTGCTCAGTATATGCGTGCTCAAGCTGGCCAATAAAATAAATCCCCCGAGAACAGCTGTCGGCGAGAAACCGGAGAATATTCCCAGATAAGCGTCGGCATATAGTTGACTGGTCCCAGTTTTCTGCATGGCAGTACCCAGGGCAATGGTTCCCGCAATGAGCATTAGCACGTCCGCCTGGATCGACTGATAGGCATCCCGCAGTTGCAGGCAGCCAGTAAGAATCATCAGAAAAGCCGCAGTCAGAGCACAAATCATAATATCGGCCAGGCCCGAAGTGGCCGCTGTGATTAGGGCGGTGAAAATAAGAGATGACTTCCAGGCTCTTCTTTTGTGCACAATTTCATGATAGACATCCTCGGCAATAATAAAATTCGCCCCACCCCTTAACCTTTCCAGTTTATCTGCCTGACACCACACCAGGATAATATCACCTACCCTGAGCTTCACATCATGAATTTGTTTCTCGGTGAAGTGCAAGCCGCTTCGTTTTATTGCGATGATATGAAGGTCGAGGTCACGTTTAAGATGGGATTCCAGGAGCCGCTGGCCTAACAAGGCGGATTGGGGCGGGATAATGAGTTCAACGACAATGGACTCTTTTTGACCGGCACCAAACGCAAGTCCTTTCTCGGACTGGGGTAGTTCGACATCATCGTGATTGAGGATTTCAATCAGATCATTGGCCGATCCTTTCACCAGCAGCAGATCGTCAGCGGCAATGGTAACAGAATCCCGCGACGGATGAAAGATGTGTGAATAGCGAATGAGTTCAAGCACCTCAAGATTCGGATATTGCTTCGCAAAAACCTTGTTGGGAGTTTGATCGATGAGAGCGCTGCCGCGAGGAATCGCAAATTCAGCCAGATACCGGCGGTGATCATTATTTTCAAGTTCGCAGGTCGGATTTGACAGCTCAGGCATAAATCGCGGTGCAGCAACCAGTAAAAGTGCGATTCCGATGACTGCGATCGGCACGCCCAACGCCGAAAGCTCAAACATGCCGAAGGCTCCATAGCCACTGTTCGCGCTCAAATCACTAATGATTATATTGGTTGAGGTGCCAATGAGGGTGCAGGTGCCGGCCAATATCGAGGTGTAGGATAGCGGTATGAGAATTTTAGAAGGGCTAAGGCCAAACTGGCAGCACATTCGCATGACAACCGGAATAAACAGAACCACCACGGGCGTGTTGTTGATAAACGCGGAAGCCACGGCCACTGTCAGCAAGACCACCAGGACGGCAGCCTTGGTATTGCCTCGCGCGATGGTGATGACTTTCTGGCCGATGTATCCTACAGCGCCGGTTCGTACCATACCTTTACTAACCAGAAACATCGAGCCGACCGTGATCACCGCCGGGTGGGCGAAACCGGCCACAGCCTCAACAGGTGTCAGCACATGGCTGATCATCAGTGCCACCATGATACCAATGGCCGTTAAATCCACCGGTACTTTCTCGGTGACGAGCAAATACAAGGTAACAATTAAAATTGCAGATACAATCCAGATCGTCATCGTATGTCTGCGCCCCTCGGCGGCTTAGAGTTCGCCCTACCTTTGGAACCCAAAAATCAAGGAGGCTGCAACTTCAGCCGTCATCAGGGTTTCCGTTTCCCTACTGCAAGACGCACACTGAAACTTGCTAAGTTTAGGTGGGAATGTTCTCTATTTCTTTGTTATAATTGCTATAGCGTGCAGCCCCGTTGCATTTTGCCCATCGAATTGTTGTTTGTTTGGAGAGGAAGAAGCAGGGCAGTCCATCAAATATTTCACAGGCATTTTCGCATATTTTGCCATTGACTTGTTTTCACCCAGTTAAATTTTTCAAAATTCTTCCGGCAAATAAACATCGAAAAAGGTCTTTTCGCCAAGTAACGAATCAATTTTTCCCTGGATCTTTCTGGTCTCTTTCTTATCCATCCAGTTTCTCCAATCGTCCACTGTTTCCCATTCACTAATGACGATATATTCACCAGGATCGGTTAAACTTGAAAAAGTTCCCCTTGAAATAAAACCATTCTGCTTATTGGCAAGATCTCGAAGTTCCTTAAAAAGGGGAATCAGATTTTCCTTTTGATCGAGTTTAAACAACCGTTTGCTAAGTATCGTTACAGACATCGTATCCCTCCTATTAATAAGCAGTCACATGTTACGAGTAAAGCAAACGAAAAAATTTGCACCCCATTGGCGATTGTCTTCGATATCCAAGCAGTTTGAATGGTTCCATTCATCGATGACCCGCCAAAAAAGGGTCATCGATGTGGGGTTGTGCCGATATTCTAAGTCTCCCCTTGGCGCTAAGGTTTGACAATGACATCGATGCGCCGGTTTATCGCACGCCCATCTGAGTTTTGATTAGATGCCAGCGGCCGCATGGAACCGTAGCCTAATGCCACTATGCGATCAAAGGGCAGTGTCCGATTCGCCACCAAATATTGCCGCACCGCTTCGGCGCGCTGTTGCGATAGATGCTCGTTGACTTCATCGGAGCCCGTACTGTCCGTATGTCCCTCAATAATAACATCCGGCTCGCCAAAGGTACGAATCGCCGATTGAACTCTACTGAGAGTTTCATAATTTTTTGGCATGATGGTATCTTTGCCAACAGGGAACTGAATCGACTTCAAGCGAATGACCAACTGATTTCCCTGTTTATACACTTCCGCTTCCTCCGACTCGAAGTAGTTCTGGATCTGAATGAATTTTTCATTAAACTCCTTTTCGGCCGTTAGACGTTCCTTGGCGGCCTGTTGCTCTTTGGTCTCCCCTTCCAGAGCCGCAATGCGATTTTTAAAAGTAGCGATATCCGCCTCTTGCTCTTTCGTTTGCTCGATGACGAATTTGTGATCTGCCTGAAGCGCCAATACGGATTCGACCATATTTTCGACTTGGGTCTCAAAGGGCTCATTGCGCATATCCGGCGCAGAAAGCTTGGCCGTGGTTTGGTGCAGCATCTCTTCGATCCAACGCGCGATTTCCTCGGACTCCATGGTTCGAATCTTTTGACTTTGCTTGTTCATCTGAATAAGTCGTTGGGCATAAAACAGTGCATCATTGGCCATCTCCTGCATCTTGGCTTTTTCGTATGGATTTTGCGTGATAAAGGCATCCGTGTTTTTTAATTTCTGCTGGGCTGTGGACAAAGAATGGGGTGCATATTTGCGGGCACCGTCATTTTCCGCTTGCGCCAGCAGCTTGCGAACTTCACCGATGGTCTGGTCTTTGATCGCCCGTAGCTCAAGAGCGCGGAAGTCTTTGCTCACGCTGCTGCGTTCGCGCTGGGCCAGCCGTAGGTTGTTATCCTCGATGGCCTTGGTGAGCATCAGAAAGTCGTCTTCCGCCCTCGCGTAGTCATTTATTTTGGTTGCGCCGGCAGCGCGGGCCATTTCGCGACTCTTGATCAATTCGGGCAGGGTGGTCCGGGCGACCTGTGCCATTTCCTCGGCCCTCTTTAGCTGTGCGCGTCCTTCGGCAACATCCTCCATGATCTCCGAAATTTCATCACCCTTGCTCAACGCCTTTTTGGCGCTCGTCAGTGACGCCTCGGCCTCGGAGAACCAATCAGGGGATAATACATTGAGTTGGTTTTTACGGGCAGTGGCAATCTCGCCGTCAAATTCATTGACCACATCCGTGGGATTAGCCGATTTGGAGATGGACTGCACGCTGGTTTGAGTTCCGGCGCAGGCCAACAGGGAAAATACTGCAAGTGTCATCAGTGTCAGTGTTGCAATGTTATTGTTTAATTTAGTCATTTAGTCCTCCTTTATTCTTAACGAATGGTAAATAAATTATTGCCGAATTCCAAATTTTTCCGTCAAATATAGCCCTATAAAATGCATTGTCTATGCCAATGTCTGAGATACGAGCCACCGAAAAATTCAACCCAGATTCGATAAAACAAATTATATATAAAATTTAATTGCTTAAGCAGGAATGCCTGAAAAACATCCAGTTGCGATGAGGTCAGTAGGCGACGGTTTTGAAAATTTGAGATATTTGATCCAGAGGGAACCCCTGGTTCCGAATATTCGAAGAATCGGAACTCGGAGTTCGCAATAAAGCATAATGTTTGTATCGCCTGCAATCTTGTGTCATCTGTCTATGTAATAACGAAATTCTGCTTTATCCAGCTCCAAATCTACATTAATTACAAATGACCCTTGGGATCCGAGCAATAGCTGGATCAGTCTCGTTATTTATAACCTTTTAGAGATTCAGAGTTCTCGTCAAATTAACCTTGAACGGTGAACCCTGAACCTTTGAACGCATACCCATACTATAATCAATACATGTCCTCAGCCATTTCCGGCATCGCCTGTTTCTTTTTCTTCTTAGGCTTGTCGGAGATCATGGCCTCGGTAGTGATCATCACCCCGGCCACCGATGCGGCGTTTTGCAGGGCCAGCCGGACCACCTTGGTTGGATCGATTACCCCGGCGGCCATAAGATTCTCATATTTTTCCGTCTCGGCGTTAAAGCCGAAGTCGTCTTTGCCGTCCATTACCTTGCGCAACACGACAGAACCTTCCTGGCCGGCGTTGACGGCAATATGTTTTAGAGGCTCCCCGATAGCCTTTTTCAACAGATTGATACCATTTTTGTCTTCTCCGGATACGTTGAGTTTGTCCAGGGCGTCAAAACATCGGACCAGGGCCACACCACCGCCGGCAACTATGCCTTCCTCCACGGCCGCGCGGGTTGCGTTGAGCGCGTCTTCCACCCGGGCCTTTTTTTCTTTCATTTCGGTTTCGGTAGCCGCGCCGATGCGAATCACCGCCACCCCGCCTATCAGTTTGGCCAAGCGTTCCTGGAGCTTTTCACGGTCATAGTCGGAAGTGGTCTCATCGATCTGACTGCGAAGCTGCTTTACCCGCCCTTCGATGTCGGTTTTTTTCCCGGCGCCGTCCACGATGGTGGTGTTGTCTTTGTCGATCTTGATTTTTTTGCAGCGACCAAGGTCATTGGTCGTCACATTTTCCAATTTGATGCCCATGTCTTCGGAAATCACCTGTCCGCCGGTCAGCACGGCGATGTCACCCAGCATGGCCTTGCGTCGATCACCGAAGCCCGGCGCTTTCACAGCTGCGATTTTCAATGTGCCGCGTAGTTTGTTGACTACCAGGGTTGCCAGGGCTTCACCTTCGACATCCTCGGCGATGATTACCATTGCCTTGCCCTGTTTTGCGACTTCTTCCAGCAGCGGCAGCAAGTCTTTCATGTTGGAGATCTTCTTTTCGTTCAGCAGAATGTAGGCATCGTCTAAACTGACCTCCATCTTCTCCGGGTCGGTGACAAAATACGGCGAAAGATAGCCGCGGTCAAACTGCATGCCTTCCACTATTTCCAGCGTGGTCTCCATGCTTTTGGCTTCTTCCACGGTAATTACGCCTTCCTTGCCGACCTTTTCCATGGCCTCAGAGATGAGTTTTCCCACCATGGAGTCATTGTTGGCCGAAATCGTGCCGACCTGGGTAATCTCGTTTTTATCTTTGGTCGGTTTGCTCATCATTTTAAGCGCCTCGACGATCGCAACGACTCCCGAGTCAATCCCTCGTTTGATGGACATGGGGTTGATGCCGGCGGCCACAAGCTTTTGCCCTTCTTTGTAAATGGCCCGGGCCAGGACCGTAGCGGTGGTGGTTCCATCACCGGCCATGTCACTGGTTTTGCTCGCGACTTCCTTGACCATTTGAGCTCCCATGTTCTGAAACCGGTCTTCAAGTTCGATCTCCTTGGCAACCGTGACACCATCCTTGGTGACCAGTGGTGAACCAAAAGATTTATCCAAGACGACATTGCAGCCCTTGGGGCCCAAGGTCACGGCTACGGCATCGGCCAGGGTGTTGACACCTCTGAGCAGCCGATCTCTTGCCTTGGTACTGTATGAAATCATTTTTGCAGCCATTTCAATTTCCTCCTTTTTATTCTACAATAGATAAAATATCATCTTCTTTCATAAAAACATGCTCGACACCGTCAAGCTTGATTTCCGTACCGGCATACTTGGCAAAAAGAATCCGATCACCTTCTTTAACCTCAATCGGAATGCGTTTGCCGTCTTCACCCATTTTACCGGGGCCGGCGGCGATAACCTTACCTCGCTGGGGTTTTTCTTTCGCCGTATCGGGAATAATGATCCCGCCGGCACTTTGTTGTTCTTCTTCCTCTCTGATGACCAACACTCTGTCGTTTAAAGGTCTGATTTTCATCTTCGCTTACCATCCTTTCTTCCTAATTTAATTTATAGGTTTATGAGAATCTTAATTACTGTCATTGGTTTTGTTTAAAATGGGTCGAAAACTTCTGACGTGTATGAGTTTGCTGCCGTCCAAACGTTCCATGATTTTGCCTTCTATCCTAACCTTTATCTGGAGTTGGTTTAACAATTCCCCTTCCATTCGATTGTGTGCGACAAGATAGATTTCTTCTTTGTCCGTATGGATGACAATCCCGATAACCTTACCGTTTTCATCCCATTTGTTCGGTATGACCAATCCTTCGATGCCGTTTCGGCTGATCGCTTTTTTCTTTCGCACTTGAACAATTTCCTTGTTTCCAGCACGAGCTGTTATTTGTTTTACTCCCGCTTATACTATGGCAAAAGTTGTGCCAAAATTATAACGTACTGAAATTTAAATAAATAAAAAGATAACAAGGACATCAGTAAGAATTCGCAGTTCAGGTGAAATAAGCGGGTATGGGCAATATGGTTTCGACGCAAGAAAGGTAAAACGAATAGAGCGTTGAAATAATTTAGTTTATTAGATCAGGAACTTGGAATTCCGATTTGGCCCGGATCAGAACCGTCAGTTCATTTTTCATGATAATTGGATAATAAAGCTAAGAATAAAAAAAGGAGGATTTGAAGCTTAAAGCTCCGGGCCTTAATCGGCTGATCTAATACCCGGATTTTCAGACAAATAAGCCTCGATGAAGACATCCACCACATTCTCGAGATCCTCCCGGATGAGGGCCAAGCGTCTCAAGCCCAACGTTTCGGTCTGCCAGGTGATAGCGTTAATTGTTTGTTCCGGATTTCGCTGCAAAGCAGCCAGTTGACGGAGGTTGAGACGAATCGCATAGGTGTATTTCTTTTTAGGATCGAACTTTTCCAATTTTTTCTCTTCATCATCTATTATAAATGACTTTTTGGGAGGTTCGGGATCCAGAAATTTCACCCTCACGTTGAGAATGCCCTCTGTCTCGTTTTTCTTCGATGCCTCTTCAGGGATAACCGCAATGCCGGATTTTTCAAGTTGACGTTCGGTGGAAGCCTGTAACACGGACTCAGTCAGAGCGGCTTTCCCAAGCTCGGAAGCCCACTCGCGCTCAATTGTGTAAACCCTGACAACAACAGTCTTTATACCTCGTAGACTCGCCCGATCCCTGGCCCGATCGTCGGCATGACAGACGAAAGCAGGCATTATTAAAAACACCAGAAAAACGCACATATACAAAAAGTTGTGTTGTTTGGGCCTCATCATCCTTCCCCCTTTCAATTGGTCTTCTTTGCATCATCGAATATTTCTTTCCGTAAGATATAATTTCGGGCGGCGATCGATACATTCCCATCGCCATGCTCTCTCATTTTGCCCCTGATTTCAACTCTCTTATGCATGAGGTTCATTAATCCCTGAGTTAACCTGTTGTGCTCCAGCGCGTAGATTTCTTCTGAATTGGTATAGAGTGCAATACCAATAATTCTGCCATTTTCGTCCCACTTATGCGGCATGATGATACCGGTGATAACAATTTTTTGATCAATCTTCATCACGACGAGTTCCACCCGCCTGAAAATAACAGAATCTATCTGAAGTTCATCTCAGCTAAGATTCGGTTCCTATCGAGCGAGCGCTGAAATCTTTTTTTTTAGTTTCGATTTATTCTCTCTTAGATGAATAGGTGTCAGCATCTTTTGGAATAGCAATGCTTGTGCCATATGTCTTGGACAGGTTATAAGAGTAATATTAATACTGATATAGTTTTTGACCTGAAAACGAAATTCGATTTGATATCAACATCTAAGTGCATTTGTTTTATTTGCCGGCCAAATTTCAATTTTATGCAATCCTACTAATCGGGCCTCGGTCGGAGGGCATAAACACCTCTAAATCAGAATATAAAGTTCTTATTTTTTCAACCACATCAGAACTGAAGGTTCGAGGTCACGTGGCTTTTCCAAATAAAAGCGGATTTTTTATTGACAAAAAACCATTTTTTGACTTAACAATCATTGTACGATCACGGCTGCCCCGCTAAATCGGGATGCAAGCAGAAGCCGCTCTTATAATCAAAATCGTATAAAATATAATTCAGATCTCGTTGAATAGTTTATTAATAATTTCGGCATTAGTAATCGTAAGCTTCTAATGAAGTTTCATTTTCGATCAAACTGGCTACTTCTCAGGCCAGCGGCTAGGCTGATATGAAATCCGTTCTGATTATTTCTTCGAAAGAAGACGAAACTCGATTGATTCGCGAATCTCTACCTTCAGACTATCAAGTGGAGAATGCAGATAGCATCAAAAAAGCGCTTAACCTGCACCGCCAACGCTCGTTTGACGTCATTTTTTCTGATTTAAAATTACTGCGGGATACCTCCGGAAACAATATTATCGACGAGGCGATCAAGCCCTTCAAAGAAATGAATCCCTTGGTTGAGGTATTGAT
>NODE-443-length-14826-cov-6.5284_pt1 | contig 14826 bp, 11 predicted proteins | sample MGYA00139097_ERZ477577 | MGnify/ENA metagenome assembly ERZ477577 | reverse complement strand
TGGATACTCAAAACAGGCAACAAATAATTTGGCATATCAAAGCCATACATCCTGATGGGTATACTTTAGATGTTAAAGCTTTTGACGATAAAGGCAATAAGCTTGATGTTAAAGCCATACAGGATTCTACACAAAGATACATCATGGACGTAAAGGCGTTTATGGGTTCCAAAGAATTACCGGTTAAAGTGTTGGTCAGTGAAGAAGCGTATAAGCCGGTTGTTGCCATTGATGAAAAAGGGAATGTATATGAAATCAAAGCTATTGATAAAAGCGGGCAATTTTTGTCAGTTAAAGGTGTCCGAAAATCAGGTTATATTGTTCATATAAAAGCTTTGGACCCTGGAGGGGAATTTTATGGCGTAAAGGCCATATCTTCGACAGGTAAACTGAACGACGTAAAAGGCGTTAAAATGTATGATAAAAGGTTAGAGACGATCTTGAATGGAGTAGAAGTACATGCACATGTTGTAGCCTTGCCTCAAATTCAATAAGCTATGAAAAAAGTGAAGTTCAATCCGGAAGTTACGCAAAGTGGATCTGTCAGGAAAAATTATTGGGAGCATATTTATAACCTGAAAAACTTAACCGAAGTAGGGTGGTATCAGGCGAAACCGGAAATGTCTCTGGAGCTTATAAACTCAGCTGGTCTTTCCAAAGCGTCCAAAATTATTGACGTCGGAGGAGGTGATGGGTTGCTTGTGGATAATTTGCTTGAATCCGGGTATACGAATATTTCTGTCCTTGATGTTTCGGACAAAGCCATTGAAAAAGCGAAATTGAGGTTAGGGGAAAAAGCGAATCTGGTGACTTGGATATGTTGTGACGTGACTGAGTTCCAACCTGAAGAAACATACGATCTATGGCATGACAGGGCTTGCTTTCATTTTTTAACCCAAAGGGAAGAAATTGAAGCTTATCGCAACGTTGTTACGGGCAATTTAAACATCCAGGGCGTACTTGTTTTGGGAACTTTTTCCAAAAAAGGTCCCTTAAAATGCAGTGGCTTGCCAATTCATCAATATGATGAAAGGGATCTATATGAGGTGTTCTCGGATGAATTTGAAGCCATTGATTGTGTTAAATCCATACATACCACCCCGTCTGAATCCATACAGAATTATGTATTTTGCAGGTTTAGAAAATTGTAAATAACAAAGAATATAAATAGAGAAATAAACAAGTATAACTAAATTTTAAAATCAAAGGAATGAGAATATTATTGTTAATACTAGCCGTCATTTTTTTCGTATCGTGTAAGGAAAAAAATAAAGAATATGCTCCTGTAATTTCCAATGGAAATCAGCATGAGGTTGTTGTTAAAGAATTTTTACAAGCAAGCGGTTATACATACCTTCTGGTAGAGGAGGATGGTGAAGAATATTGGATCGCTGTGGCCAAAACAGAAGCAAAGCCAGGTGATAAAATGTATTATGAAGATGCCATGGAGATGGTAGATTTTGAAAGCAAGGAATTGAACAAGGTATTTGATAAAATATTGTTTGTGGATATGGCCAGCAAGCGGCCTATTAGTAATAAGGACAAAAAGGAAGCCGCCATTTCACATACTAAATCCAATATGCAGAGACTTCTTGACAGTATAAAAATCAGTCCTGTTGAAGGAGGATTAAGTATTGCTGAACTGTATAAAGATGCTGAAAAACATAAAAACAAGGAAGTGATCGTTAGTGGTCAGGTGGTAAAAGTTAATATGGATATTATGGATCGCAACTGGGTCCACCTGATGGATGGAACCAAAGCAGGTGACAGATCTGATCTGACTTTTACAACCAAGGAAGTGGTGAAAATAGGAGATACAGTGACATTTAAAGGAACTTTAGCCCTTGACAAAGAGTTTGGTGCCGGATACGTTTACCCACTTATAGTGGAAGGAGCGGTGCTGAAATAATAGGTTATTTGCTTTCTGCCTTTTTTTTAATTCGTACATTTAATCAAGTAAACCAGTGCTTGGGCATTACGTGCTTCAAATGCGCTAAAGCAATTCCAGAAATGAAAAATCAAAATTTGTTTCTTTCCATTTTAACGGTATTTCTAATGTATACTTCAGCTCTTTTTTCTCAGGAAAAGCCCTACGGAATATTTGATAACCATATTGATATCGGCGCGGTTGAGAAAAAGGGAGTGGTTTCATATAATGGTGAAGATCAGGAATATTTAATTGAAGGTTCAGGGAAGAATATGTGGTTTGCAGATGACCAGTTTCATTATTTGTGGAAAAGCATAAAGGGAGATTTTATTGTAAGGGCAAAGGTTAAATTTATTGGTAAAGGAGTTGATCCTCATCGAAAAATCGGCTGGATGGCCCGAAATAGTTTTCATCCAGATTCACCGCATGTGAACGCTTCGCTTCACGGTGACGGACTTTTGTCACTTCAATATCGAAAAACAAAGGGAGCAGAAACAGAAGAAGTGAAGGCCGGCAATGAAATGGTGGATATCATTCAATTGGAAAGGAAGGGTAACAGGTTTATCATGAGTGTGGCCAAAATGGGAGATACGCTCCGTCAGGTAGAGGTTTCCGATGTTGCACTAAAGAATGAATTGTTTGTCGGATTATATGTTTGCGCTCATAATCCCACGGTCATTGAAAAAGCGATTTTTAGTGATGTAAGAATCATTAAGCCTTTTAATGAAACAAAAGAACGATACCAGGATTATCTGGGCAGTAATATGGAAGTTTTGGATGTGGAAAGCGGGCAGAGAAAGGTGTTGTTTACTTCAAGCCATTCAATTCAGGCACCAAACTGGACTGTTGACGGAGAATCACTAATTTATAACTCAAATGGATACCTGTATCATTACAATCTAAAAAATCAAAAGATATCGACAATCAATACGGGGCCGGCTATTAAAAACAACAATGATCACGTTTTGTCTTTTGATGGCAAACAATTGGGGATCAGTCACCACGATGAAAATGACAATGGTTATTCCGGCATATATGTTTTGCCTGTTGGCGGTAGTTCAACGCCCAGGAAAATAACGAAAGACGGATTGGGAGCCTCATATCTTCACGGCTGGTCTACTGATGCGAAAGAATTGGTTTTTACAGGTAAAAGAAGTGGTCAATACAATATTTTTAGTGTAGAAATTGAAACAGGTATTGAAACTCAGCTGACCAATACACCAGGCCTGGATGATGGTCCTGAATATTCTCCTGACGGAAAATATATTTATTTCAATTCGAATAGAACGGGAACCATGCAGATCTGGAGAATGAAGCCGGACGGGAGCGATCAGGAACAGCTTACCTTTGATGAATTGAACGATTGGTTCCCACATATTTCACCAGACGGAAAAACGATGGTATTTCTGTCTTTTGGGACTGATGTAGAATCAGATGATCATCCGTTTTATAAGCATGTATACCTTAGAATCATGCCTGTCTCAGGGGGAGAACCAAAAATCCTGACTTATATATACGGAGGGCAGGGGACAATAAATGTGCCGAGCTGGTCTCCTGATGGAAAGTGGATAGCCTTTGTAAGCAATACGCAGTATTAATTGATTTCAAATTCAAAGTTTAATCTTTTTCAGCTTGTGTTATCATGAAAAATAAATTAGTATACCTTCTGGCTTTAGTCTTGTTTGTCAATACTTTATCTGCCCAAAGCGGTAAAGTTTTAGACGACCTTACAATGAAAAGCGATATTCTTAAAAGCGATAGAAAATTTGCCGTTTATCTTCCTCCGGATTACGATACGTCAACAAGGAGTTATCCCGTACTTTATTTGCTTCACGGAGGTGGTGATGATCATACCGGATGGATTCAATTTGGGGAGGTATTGCACATAGCCGATCAGGCTATTAAAGAAGGAAAAGCAACCCCGATGATCATAGTTATGCCTGATGCAAGTGCAGGGAAAAGAGGATTTTTCAATGATATCAGCGGGAACTGGAACTATGAAGATTTCTTTTTCAAGGAATTTATACCTTATGTTGAAAAGGCCTATCGCATCAAGGGAGAAAAACGATACAGAGCTGTTTCGGGCCTTTCTTCGGGAGGAGGAGCATCCTTTATGTACGCGTTACATCATCCTGAACTATTTTCTTCTTCCGCACCTTTAAGCGCCTATATTGGACCTTCATCGGTGGAACAACTAAAAGAGAATCTCACTCAAAACGGCGATACAAAATATTCAGATGAAGGGCTTAACATCTATTTTGAACAGCATAATGCACTTTCCTTGATCAACAATACAGACGCTGAAAAAATCGCCACAGTTAGATGGTTTATTGACAACGGTGATGATGATTTTCTTTTTGAAGGAAATAGCCTTATTCATATTTCCATGAGGAAGAAAAATATTCCACATGAATACAGGGTGCGAGACGGGGCTCACAACTGGACGTATTGGCGGCAATCACTCCCGGAAGTGCTCCATTTTGTTTCGCAAGCCTTTCACCAATATTAGATTTATCTTGTGTGTAAGGAAGTGAATCATTAATTTTATAGGAGGCACTGGGGCAGAATGTCCCGGCGATTAAAATTCGATTATATCATGACTTTAAAAAGGCAATTCTTTTCATTTTTTATTTTATTGTTGATGTTGGTTCCAAATACAAAAGCTCAAAGCCAACTCACAGCCACTGAGATCATAACCAAGGCAGATGAAAAGGTTAGAGGTAAAACGAATCATACGGTTATAGATATGGAAATAATTCGCCCCACCTGGAAACGCAGTATTTCTATGAAAGCCTGGGGTAGAGGCCTCGATTATTCCATGACCTATATCACTTTTCCGGCCAAGGAGAAAGGGCAGGTATTTATGAAAAGGAAGACAGAAATGTGGAACTGGATGCCAACAATCGGCAGGATGATAAAAATACCGGCTTCGATGATGTCGCAGGGTTGGATGGGTTCTGATTATACCAATGATGATATTTTAAAGGAAAGCTCCATGATCGTTGATTATGAGCATTCATTGGATGCAGAAGAGACTATTGAAGGTTTTGACTGTTACAAAATAGAAATGTCTCCCAAGGCAGAGGCTGCGGTCATCTGGTCCAAAGTGTATAAGTGGGTGACCAAAGACGAATTTATTCAGATCAAATCAGAATATTACGACGAAGATGATGATTTGGTAAAAAGTGATTTTGCCTATGAATTTAAAAAGATGGATGGCAGGTTAATACCGACAAGAATTGAAATCGTACCGGCTGATGATTCGGGAAAGAAAACCGTTTTATATATTAAAGAAATTCAGTTTGATATTGAGCTGCCGGAATCTTATTTCTCACAACAGAATATGAAACGCATTAGATAAGTTATAAACCCGGATGAAGACCATTTTAAAGATAGCCTGGAGAAATATCTGGCGCAATAAACGAAGGACGATGATTACCGTCGCCTCGATTATGTTTGCCCTTTTCTTTGCAATTATTATGAGGGGCTTTCAAAAAGGGTCTTATGCTAAAATGAAAGAGAATGCTATTGAATCATATTCAGGGTATTTACAAATTCAGCAAAAAGGCTATTGGGACGATAAGAATATCAACAACAGTTTGACCATCGATGAACAAATGATCAATGAATTGGAAGATGACCCAAGAGTCAAGGTGATCATTCCACGTTTAGAATCGTTTGCGCTGGCATCGTCGGGAGAATCAACCAAAGGAGCAGTTGTTATGGGTATTGATCCGGATAAAGAGGATCAAATGACCCAAATAAAGTCCTATTTACAAGCAGGTGAGTTTATCAATTCCGAAGATAAAAGTATCCTGGTTGCCGAAGGGATGGCCAAATTCTTAAATGTCAAGGTCAATGATACGCTTGTCTTATTTTCCTCTGGCTATCATGGCGCCACTGCGGCTGGCCTTTATCCCGTAAAGGGAATTCTAAAGCTTCCAACTCCGGAAATGAACAGAAGCACCGTTTACTTACCAATAAAGGAGACTCAATACTTGTTTTCGGCAGAAGAAAGGATGACGGCCCTGGTTTTCGACCTTTATGATTTGGATGATTTACCCGAGGTTGAAAGGGATGTTAGAAATAGACTTGATTCTGAGGCCTACGAAGTTATGGGTTGGGAAGAAATGAACAAGGAATTACTCCAGATGATCGAAACGGACAACGCCGGAGGGGTTATCATGATTGCCATTTTATACATGGTTATTGCCTTTGGTATATTTGGAACGGTACTCATGATGACAAACGAAAGGATCAGAGAATTCTCAGTGATGGTTTCAATAGGTATGCAGAAAAGTAAATTGGCCAAAGTCGTAATTACAGAACTCTTCTTTTTAACCGCAATGGCAGTTTTAGCCGGAATCATAATAAGTCTGCCGGCGATGTTCTATTTTTATTATAATCCAATAGAATTTTCCGGAGACGCCGTTGAAGTCATGCTGGATTTTAATTTTGAACCAGTCATGCCCATGAGTATAGAAGGAAATATTTTTGTGTTTCAGGGAATTGCCATCAGCATTTTAAGCCTGATCGCTATGTCATACCCCACTATAAAAATATTAAAATTAGATGTTGTCAAAGGTTTAAGATCGTAAAGAATATGGTATTAACAAAAATAGCCTGGAGAAGTATTTGGCGGAGTAAGCTCAGAAGCGCTGTGGTTATATTTGCCATAGCCTCTGGTCTGCTTGGAGGACTTTTTTCAAGTGCCTGGATGAATGGGATGGCCATGCAACGTGTCAAAAATACCTTTACCTATGAAATTGGTCATATTCAATTGCATCACCCGGAGTTTTCTGAGAATATGGATATCAAAAAGACTTTGCTTAACATTCAGGAGAAAATCAGTGGGATAGAAAAGTCCGAAGGCGTTCTTGGGGTAACTGAAAGAATCAGGATCACCGGGATGGCGGCTACGGCCAATAAAAATTTGGGTGTAAATGTAGTAGGTGTAGCGCCTGAAACGGAAAAGAAGGTATTTGAGCTCTATCAAAAAATCGATTCGGCATCCGGTAACTTTTTTGAGAATGACAGGAAAAATGCCATTGTAATCTCAAGAGCTCTTGCTACAGAACTCAATGCTAAGCTCAAGTCTAAGATTGTTCTCACTTTTCAGGATTTTAATGGAGAAATTACCGGGGCAGCATTTAAGGTGGTGGGGATTTTTAAAACGGATAACAACCCCTGGGATAAAATGCATGTTTTTGTAAAAAACAAGGACTTGAGAAGGATAATTGAGTTACCTGAAAATCAATCACATGAGATAGTTGTGTTATTGGATGATTATGAACGGGCCCTTTTAAAAGCTCAGGAATTTCAAGTAAAATATCCTGATACCAAAGTGGAAGATTGGGCAGAAATTTCCCCTTATTTGAGTCTGATGTCTGGCTATATGGATACGATGATGGGCCTGTTTATGGCCATTATTTTAGGAGCGCTGGGCTTTGGTATAGTGAATACCATGCTCATGGTTGTATTGGAAAGAACGAGAGAATTAGGAATGCTTATGGCGATTGGAATGACTAAAAGACGGGTTTTTGTGATGATCATGCTGGAGACTATATTTCTTGCACTGATAGGAGCGGTGCTAGGTGAAATATTAAGTATGTTGTTTATTAATCATTTTGGCAAGGTTGGGATTGATTTGTCATCGATGGCTGAAGGGATGGAGTCAGTGGGTTATTCGGCAATTACCTATCCAATGTTAGAAGGATACAGGTATGTTCAGATAACTGTATTGGTAATCATTACAGGTATTTTGGCATCGGTTTACCCGGCCTTAAAGGCCTTGAAATTACACCCTGCTGAGGCAATCAGGTCAATATAGTATAGCAGAATATAGAAAAGACAAGGATTATGAGTATTATTCAGATTAACAATCTTACAAAAACTTATCAGGATACAGAAGTGCCCGTGCATGCGGTTAATGGGGTTGACCTGAGTTTTGAGGAGGGTGAATTTGCGGCCATTGTTGGCCCTTCAGGCTGTGGTAAAACAACCTTAATGAATATGATTGGAGGCCTTGAACAGCCTACTTCGGGAAATGTTGTTGTCGACGACAGTGTAATGTCAGAACTTTCATCAAATGAACTCATCGATTTTAGGTTGAGAAATATTGGATTTGTCTTTCAGGCCTACAATCTGATTCCGGTATTGACGGCTAAAGAAAACGTTGAGTTTATCATGCAGCTTCAAAACTGGAACAAAAGAGAGATGGAGGAAAGAACCCTGGCGTTATTGGAATCGGTAGGGTTAGGAGAGAAAGTTAATAACAAGCCTAATCAGTTGTCAGGAGGACAGCAGCAGAGGGTGGCTGTGGCAAGAGCGCTTGCATCTAAACCCAAGTTTATCTTGGCTGATGAACCTACCGCTAATTTGGACTCTATCGCGACGAATCAATTACTGGAGATTATGGAAAAATTGAACAGGGAAGAAAATATGACCTTTATTTTTGCTACACATGATCAGCGGGTTATGGATAAGGCTAAAAGGGTTATTACGCTGGACGACGGCAAGGTAATCTCCGATGTTCTAAAGACGCCATGATTGATTATTATATTAAGTGATTTATGAAAAGAATATGAAAAATAAATTCATATTGTTAGTTCTATTACTCTCTTTTTCAATCGTTTTTTCACAAGATAATTGGATGATGCGAGGTTATGTGAAGGGCCTGTCGAGTATGCAGACCATTGGTGATGATGGAGAAATGTCATTGGAAAACACGATTCATAACAGGTTTGATATCAATTGGTTCATTTCTGATCAATTCACTTTTACCGCAGGTTTAAGAAACAGGATTATCATTGGGAATAATGTGAGTTTAATTCCTGATTATGCTGACTATATAGCCAGAGATTCGGGTTATTTTGACTTGTCCTGGGTCTGGGCAGAAAATACTTCATGGATAGGTGTGTCTCAGTTTGACAGATTGATGGTTGATTACACTACAGGGAGTTTGCAGGTCACATTGGGTCGTCAAAGAATAAATTGGGGGCAGACTTTTGTATGGAACCCGAATGATTTGTTTAATACGTATTCCTATTTTGATTTTGATTATGAGGAGAAACCCGGGAGTGATGCCTTGCGTTTGCAATATTATATTGGTGAATCCAGTAAACTGGAACTTTCCACTGCAATGAATTCAGAAAGTGAAATAACATCGGTTCTATTTTACAGATTCAATACCAAAGGGTATGACATTCAATTTTTAGGCGGAGTTTATACGCAAACCGATTATGTTGTGGGGGGTGGTTTTTCCGGAAGCATAGCCGGGGGTGGTTTTAGTGGGGAATTAACCTATTTTCATCCTATGGATAAAGATGAGGGTGATCCTGCAATTACGGCTACACTGCATTATGATTATATGTTTAAAAGCTCGTTGAATCTACAATTCGAAACTTTGTACAACGGCTTTGGTCAGGAAGAATTTTCCAGCGGGATTGGAGATCTTCTTTTTCAGGATTTAAGCCCTAAGAACCTGTTTCCAACAAAACTGGCTTTATTTGGCAGCGGAAGCTATCAAGTTAGTCCACTTTTTTGGGTTATGCTGGCCGGGATGTACGGACCGGAAGGGAATTTTTGGTACGTAGGTCCTACGCTCACCTATTCAATTTCCAATACCATGGAACTCTCGGGTTTTGGTCAGTATTTTAGTATGGATGAAGTGGAAGATTCATCTGGAATTCCGTTGATCAATCAGGGAACTGCTATATTTGTCAGATTCAAATGGTCTTTTTAGCTTATTTTCAGAAGAAATGGCTTTGATTTGATGATTGAAAAATGGAAAGAAGCAGCTGAAAAATAGTATGTTTGTATCTCTGAAATATTTATCTCCTTCACAGCATAATAAATAAGCCTATGAAATCCTTAAAAAAGTTTTTTCTTTATGTGCTCATCCTTTTGGTAATAGCCATAGCCTATATTTTGGTGAACACCTTTACTGCCAAATCGCAACAGCTAACTGTGGAACCAGTGGAAAAAATTGATATTAGCAGCACATCCATAAGCAATTTTACCAAAGCCATTCAGATTCGCACCATTTCTCCTGAGAATATTCAGGAATTTGACTCCCTTCAGTTTGATAAGTTTAATGATTTTCTAAAAACTACTTATCCTTTGACGGATTCCTTGTTGGATCATAAAACATTTAATAGCTACAGTCATCTGTACCATTGGAAAGGTAGTAATGCTCAATTGAAGCCTGTAATTTTACTGGGTCATATCGATGTTGTACCAGTGATTGAGGAAAACAAGGTGTACTGGAAAGAAGATCCTTTTGGGGGTCTGATCAAACAGGATACTATCTGGGGCAGGGGATCCATTGATGATAAGATTGGCGTGATTGGAATTATGGAGGCCGTCGAGCATTTATTGAGCCAAGGCTTTATGCCGGAGCGGGAGCTATATATCGCTTTGGGTCATGACGAGGAAATCAGTGGCGTGCAGGGAGCAAAAACGATGGCCGCATACTTAAAATCCGAGGGTGTTGTTGCCGAATATATAATGGATGAAGGAGGTACCATTGCCAGTGGAATGGTGCCTGGAATTGATAAAGACGTGGCGCTTATTGGAACAGCTGAAAAAGGCTTTGTATCCCTGGAGCTATCTGTTGAAATTGAAGGCGGGCATGCCTCAATGCCGGCAAAAGAAACTTCCATCGACGTTTTAAGTAATGCGATAGCCAAATTGAAAAAGAACCCTCCTCCGGCGACTTTATCCGGACCGATTGAAGGTTTTATTGATTTTATGGGGCCTGAAATGCCTTTTGTGAACAAGATGGCCTTTGCCAATAAAAGTATTTTTAAAAAAATGATCATTGGGATTTATCAAAGTTTTCCCGAGGGAAATGCGCTGGTGCGTACCACTACCTCTCCAACAATTTTTACCAGCGGGGTTAAAGAAAATGTAATCCCATTATCCGCGAAAGCAGTTGTAAATTTTAGAATTATTTCCGGCTCAAGTGTTGAGGAGGTTGTTGGGCACGTAAAAAATGTGATCAATGATGAACGTATCAAAATTGGAAAAAAAGCCTTTATGTCTGAACCTTCCAAGGTTTCCGATATTGAGTCGGTTGGTTTTAAAAAAATAAGCAAAAGTATTGGTGAGATTTATCCTGAAGCACTGGTGAGTCCTTTTCTGGTGGTGGCAGCCACTGATGCAAGACATTATGAGGATATATCTGATCAGATTTTCCGTTTCTTACCCATCAGAATAAACAAATCCAACGTAAACTCCTTACACGGCTTGAATGAAAGAATTGCTGTAAGTGAAGTGGAAGACGGCATTAGATTTTATGTCCAATTGATCAAAAATTCCGGTTCAGATTAATCCTTTGCAGGACTCATATTTTTCAAACGTCAAATCTGAATTAAAGAGTCGAGAAGCATTTCTTTAATTTAAGCTTATCTTTGCGCCATGGAAAATCACCATAAACTTACGGATTGGCTTCCTACAACCAGAAGAGAGATGAAGATCAGAGGTTGGGAAGATCTTGATGTGATCATCTTTAGCGGTGATGCCTATGTTGATCATGCCGCTTTTGGGCCAGCCGCCTTGGGAAGAATTCTTGAGAGTTATGGACTTAGGGTAGCGATAGTTCCCCAGCCTAACGTTAACGATAATCTGCAGGATTTTGAAAAACTAGGAACCCCTAATTTATTCTTTGCAGTAACTTCAGGAGCCATGGATTCTATGGTCAGCAACTATACGGCAAACAAGCGGAGAAGGGAAAAAGATGCCTATACGCCAAATGGCGACTGGGGTTTCAGACCGGATTATGCCACCACCGTTTACAGTAACATACTCAAAGATAAATTCCCTGACGTACCTGTGGTTGTGGGTGGGATAGAGGCTTCATTGAGACGTGTCACACATTATGACTATTGGAGTGATTCACTGAAACCAAACATCTTAACTGACTCAAAGGCTGACCTTCTCGTGTATGGCATGGGGGAGCAACCCTTGAGAGAGATAGTCACTTTGTTAAAAAAAGGCGTTCCTTTTTCTTCGCTAAAAACCATAAAACAAACGGCATTTTTATTGGATGCGGACGAATCGCTTCCTAAGAACAAACAGTGGGAGGATAAGGAGATCAATTCGCATGAGGCCTGTTTGAGAAATAAAAAAACCTTTGCCTCAAATTTTAAGACCATTGAGCAGGAGTCGAATAAGATTCATGGACGAAGAATCCTTCAAAGGGTAGGCGACAAAATGCTAGTGATCAATCCGGTATTTCCTACCATGACCGAACAGGAAATTGATGCCTCCTATGATTTGCCTTTTACCAGGTTACCTCATCCAAAATATGAGAAAAGAGGCCCGATACCGGCCTACGAAATGATAAAGTTTTCCATCAATACCCATAGGGGTTGTTTTGGCGGTTGTAGTTTTTGTACGATATCCGCACACCAAGGGAAATTTATAGCGAGCAGGAGTAAGGAATCTGTTTTGAAAGAAGTGCAGGCCGTGACTGAAATGCCTGATTTCAAAGGTTATTTGTCTGACGTTGGCGGACCCTCTGCCAATATGTATCAGATGAAAGGAAAGGTACAGAGTATTTGTGATAGTTGTGTGGCACCGTCATGTATCTCACCGGTTATATGCCATAATCTGGATACCTCACATAAGCCCATGACCGATTTGTATCAGGCCATCGATAAAAATCCGAAAATCAAAAAATCTTTTATTGGCAGCGGAATCCGATATGACATGCTTGTCCCCGAATTTAACAAAAATGCTGATCCTAAGGAGTTAAATGATTATACTGAGGAGGTACTCACGAAACACGTTTCAGGAAGATTAAAAGTAGCGCCTGAACACACCTCGGATCCGGTACTGAAATTGATGAGAAAACCATCATTTTCCTATTTTCATGAATTCAAAAAAACCTTCGATAAGATCAATTTAAGAAAGAAGCTCAATTTGCAGCTGATTCCTTATTTTATTTCTAATCATCCGGAAAGTCAACTGGAAGACATGGCTAATTTGGCAGCGGAAACCAAAGACATGGGCTTTAAGCTTGAACAGGTTCAGGGATTTACGCCTACTCCGATGACTGTGGCTACCGTTATTTATTATAGCGGTTATCACCCTTATACTTTGAAAAAATCCTATGTTCCTAAATCCAAAAAAGATAAAGAGGAACAGCATCGTTTTTTCTTTTGGTATAAAAAAGAGAATCAAAATTGGATTAGGAATACCTTGCAAAAAGTGGGTCGCAATGATTTATTGGAAAGACTGTTAAAGCCCGAAAAAAGAACGAAGTACAAATCGGATCATAAAGCGAATCGTTCCGGGCCAAATAAGGGCGGATACACCAGTGTTCTGAAGAAGAAGAAAAGTGGTTCGTCCAAAAAATAATACAGTTTGAACCTGAACATTTATCGGAGTTGTTTCAATATATTCATTCGGTATTTATTGATAATGTTCAATTATATGGTTAATTTTGTGCTCTCCTTAATTCTTTTTCATGAAGAAAATAATCTATTTATTTTTATTAGTTAGCAGTTATACTTTTGGGCAACAAGAGGTCAAAGTAGATCTAAAGAATCCGAACTCAACCTTATATACCCATATTTATTTTTTGATGCCTGACAATTATGACCTTGATAAGGCAGCATCTACGATAAGAGGAGTGCCGAAAGAAGAGGCCGGGGTAAAGGCAAAAAAGATCAAGCAAATATTGGATGGTAACGGCCTCATTATTGATTTTGCCAAGATTCCTATTGACCCGAACTATATAGATACGGTTAATTTTGGAATGAGAACACAGGAACAGAACAAGCACAGGTATGTTCCCTTCCCGATGAGATTGCCCAAAGTGTATATCGAAAAAATTGGCACTAACTGGTATTATTCTCAGGAAACCGTTGCTAATGTTGATGCCTTATATAAAAAGACCTTTCCATACGATTTGTCCAGGCTGAATGAAGAATTTCCTAAATTTTTTCATACTTCTATATTAGGGGTTTCTATTTGGAAGCCTTTGTTGGCGGTTATCATGTTGATTATTTCTGCCATATTGTATTATGTATTGGAACCATTATTTTTTTCAATCCTTAAATTTCTTCAGAAATATCTTTTCAAAGGTTTTTTCAGCGCTAATTCACTGACAATCCTCCATGAATTAGCGAGACCATTAGTAATGTTGGTTATTGTTCGGTTTTTAAGACGTGGTTTACCCTTGCTTCAACTGGTTCAATGGAATGCCTTTTTGGTTACTGGATTAAAAATAGCGGAGACGGTTTTTTGGATTTTTATAGTCTTGAAGCTGACAAAGTTTATGCTGGATTATTATTATGAAAGAGAGGGGGCTTCTCGATCTCGATTAGACAAGCAACTGGCACCGATTTTAAGTAAACTGATTCAAGGTTTGATCATTTTTATTGGCGTCCTGAATGTTTTAACAGTGTTAGGAGTTGATCCGACAACGGTATTAACCGGAGCATCCATAGGGGGTATAGCGGTTGCCTTTGCAGCACAGGACTCTGTTAAGAACTTTATTGGCACGGTGGTTATCTTTTTGGACAAGCCATTTCAGATAGATGACTGGGTTTCATTTGCCGGAGTTGAGGGGGCCGTGGAAAAAGTTGGTTTCAGGTCAACCATTATCAGGGCTTCGGATACAACGGTTTTTCAGGTGCCAAACAGTAAGATTTCTGAAGCGGATATCAACAATATTGGGCTGAGAATCTATAGAAGATATAAAAGTGAACTGGGCATTCGATATGATACACCTCCGGAATTGATTGAGGCTTTTATCGAGGGGATCAAAAGGATTATTGCTTTACACCCTTCTACCAAAAGTCAGGCCTACAACGTTGATTTTATCGCTTTTGGAGATTCTTCCTTAAAAATATTGGTCAATGTATATTTTAAAGGACTTGATTGGGGTC